>MDTB01227545.1_pt1 | contig 13710 bp, 17 predicted proteins | sample 811161 | NCBI WGS metagenome assembly MDTB01 (sample SAMN05326650, study PRJNA326480) | marine metagenome | isolation source: seawater | place: Mediterranean Sea | collected 2009
ATGCGACGTCCTTCACCATTAAAATATAGTAACTCACACAAAAATAATAAAAACAATAAAAACAATAAAAAACTAGAATAAAACCCTTTTTAATCTAGTTGTTTATTAAATACAATGGAGACAATTGATTACGTTTATATAACAACCATTTATATTTTAGGTCACGCTGCTCACAGAATGATGTTCCTGCGTTCCGGAAGAGCACCGGGAGATTATAACTACGGTACACTAATACTTGCTCTAATAATGACTATGTTTTTAATCACGTTTATTTATACCGCGTATAAAACGGATTGGGAAATAATACCTATAGTACTTTCTATTATAAGTTCACTAATAACAGCGATACTTTGGCAAAAAGGATTTAGTCGGGATAAGTCGAAAAAGAGTTCGTGGGATATATATGTGGATCAAACAAAATCCAAAAAGAAATCCAGGAAAAAATAAAATCACGGGTACTATTAACAAATGTCTGCACTAACAAAATTCGGTAAAAATAAAAGCAAAGGAAAAGGAAAAGGCTCCAGCCGCCCCCTTATTCGAGTAAATGTATCCCCACGCCGCCGTCGCCGCGGATGGGGCCGCCGCCGCGGAGGTGTCGTTAGAATCAGGAGCCCATTTATGGATAAAGTTTTTGGTGGTTTAATATTAACTATTTTCGCCTTGGTTTTAATTCTTATCGTAATTCAAATGATAAGGGACGTTCTCAGGTAGAGAATACCATACCTGTAGGAACAATAGGCGGTCTATATGTTTGAATTATATCAGCCTCGTCGGGATGGGGCTCTTCGAAATGTTTGGAATACACATTATATGCCACGTTGGGAATATGGACGCCGGCGAGCTTCTTTTCGTGTACCCGCCGAGAGGCATTTATTTTAGCTAAATCAGGAGGCGTATTTATATGTATGATACGTGTTCTAATATTAGCCTTTTTTGCGAGCTTGAGTGATTTCTCTCTATTTTTCCGGGACGAGTGCGTCCCATCTATTATAATACCAAATATCGAATCTTTCAAAGCCGTCCTTATCAACGCCATCATACCGGTCACCCCATATTCCACAGTGATATAGCCGGCCCCAGCCAGGCTCCGGGCCACCGTACTCTTACCAGCACCTGGGCAGCCCATTAATACCACCATTTCGCGTTCACGATAAAGAGGCTGCGGAAGTTCGTCAGGGGTTTCATAAGAAACGTCGTCGACCACACACCGGGTCCATTTTAGAGTTTCGCGAATAGCTGCGATACCGAGTTGGTACCGTTCAATTTGCGCGGCCGGCAGGAACACTTGTTCTGGAAGAAGAAACTCCATACCGGTGTTATGGGCAAAAGCGCGGTCGCTAGAACTGAAATCTCCTTCCCGTCCAGCCGCATCCCCGCAATAAGTAGAGCCCGGGGCTACAGGCTGTTGGTGGGTATGGTCTTGTAGCATACCGATTTGAGGTTTGCGGGTCCATCCTTCTTTTATTGATGCGTACAATATGGCGGGTACCCTATTATCTTGAAGAAACTGCATGAAGCCAACACATACACCTCGGGTTATATCATCCCAGCGTTTTTTATTTGTAAATATTACTATCTTGCGTTCCGGGGGTATGGCTTGAAGTACCTCTAGGGTTCTATCTGACCACACTATCCAATCATCTTCATTCTGGGGAAATTTCTTACCGCTCCTCGGATGTATCAATGTGCCGTCGAGGTCGAACGATGTGATAGGGGCTTGGGGATCGTGTACATACTGTGTTGTTGTTAATGTCTCCATTGTGATGTATGTAGTTGTTTAACTATAACTTGCCCCTTATCTTTAGACCTGAGTTCCCTGGTCATTTTATATTTGACCAGTGTAGTGGTGTGATGAATGGTTGTGGGTTGCCATTTTAGGAGAATTCTCGGGTGTTATGACAGAGGTTACGGCTTCGACCATTTGTTGAAAATCTAGAATATATTCAAGTGTGTATTTGTGACCACCTCTTGCTTCGAAGTCGCTGTCTAACCATTCGTGGTGGTATTTATCACATTGGCGTAGGTATTCCAAGGGTATATTTTCTCCTTTTCTGTTGCGTTTAGTAACGCGTTCTGCGGAAATAACCGGTGGTGTGTTAAGATGAATAAAGGTGTGTGGACCGAGATTTTTCTCAAAATATTTGAACCACATTGTGTAGATTTGGTATTCAACCGGCTTCATTTTTCCAGCATCGTAGAGCATTTTAGCAAAAACGGAACGATCGGTGTAAACACTCCTTTCGCAAACAATAATAGCGTCAGGGTTTTCTTTAACCATATCTGTAATGGTGTTTAATCTTGTAATATATGCTAACATTTGAAAGGCGAAAGAATAGGACTCTTGATCGGCGTAGAAAAGTTCTATAATATTCTTCCCTGTTGATGGATCGATGACCTGTGTCCATAAATCGACAGGTTCCGGCGCAAATAGAATTTTAACATTTTTAATTTTAAGATTTTTTTGAAGTTCCGCGAGTAGCGTGGATTTACCAGATCCCACATTGCCTTCTATACTATATATCATAATGCACAAGTCCTTGTTTTATAGATAATAAGGGCGTATATTTTTAAACGAAAATATTTAAATAAAGTTTGCTTCTAAATAACAACGTTAGGTTGTATATGAACTATCCACAACGCTTTACTACTAACGAACAGAAAGTAAAATACATTGCGGACCATCTTATAACCCTACAAAATATACTCTCCAACGATGAAGCACTAGCCTCTATGTTAGTTGATAAGATAAACCGGGCAATGTGGGGACCCAACACCCCTAGTATAGTACCCGGATCTACGGCGGTAAGGAATATATGCGCGGAACCCAATGATTATGTTGAAGACTTGTTGATGTTACCACAAAGACCTGATCAAATTAAATAAAACTGAAAAAAGACCCCAAGGAAAGTATTTAAAAATATAGGGCTTAATTAATCATATATAAAAATGATGTATCAACAAACCTCAACACACCCAATGCTACTTCAGGGCCATGAGGCAAGTAACCCTAATATGCGGTTAGTTGCACCAAGACCAGTTTATTTTAACCAGACACGCGAGACTACAGCATTAGGTTACATTAACCAACCTAATATGTCACTTCCCCCGCCTCCCCACGTCCCTACACTACAATCAACGGAAACTCTAGAAAGCAGTGAATGCCCCGATAGTCCGTCCAAAAAAAAGACATACAGTACTCTAACACTATCTCAGTTAGACCCTGGTGAAATAGAGCGCTTTACTAACCCTCATATGACGCGCAAAGAAATAGAGGGTGTTATAGGGTTTAGACCCCGAAATTTGGATATGTACCGCCGCGCATTTGTTCATAAGTCCATCCTTCGTATTCTAAAACTATTACCTCGGGAAGATGTACCGGGCTATATGTTCGAGTCGAACGAGCGTTTGGAATTTGTGGGTGACGCGGTGCTATCTAATATTACGGCGTTCTATTTGTATAATAAATTTCCAAACCGCGATGAGGGTTTTCTTACAAAAACGCGGTCGAAGTTGGTGGATACTAAAGCGCTTAGTACTTATGCTAGAAAAAAGGATCTTGGTAAACATATGCTTATGAGTCGTCACCTTATTCAAATGAATGGTAAGGACCGCGATAAAATGCTAGAAAATGTAATGGAAGCACTAATCGGCGCTATTTATATAGACCTCGGCCTAGAACACGCAACGCGTTTCGTTCACAACTTATTCGATAACCTTACGAACTGGGATGCCGTTCTTAAAGATACAAACTATAAAGACCAAATACTACGCTGGTGCCAAACCCGGGGTATGGATTTACCCGTATATGAAATAACAAAAATGGAAGGACCTCCTCACGACAGAACCTTTGAAATGAAGGTTGTCGTCGGGGGGCAAACGTTAGGCACCGGTTCTGGAAAAAAGAAAACCGATGCCGAACAAAAAGCAGCCCAACAGGGTATTAGCGCCCTTAAACGTGACGCAAATGAAAATGATTTAGGAAGTTCTATTGAATCTTTGGATTCTACCGATTATTCACCGGAAGATTCTCCCTCTACTTCTTTGAGCGGGTCTTTCGAACAGCTTTCTGGATGGTCTTAGCCGCTCCCCGGGTTCGCCGGGTCACTTTCTTGCCGAAAACCGACGCCGACGTCGGCCCGCCTCCGCCGGCTACATCCAGGTCCTCTCCGCCAACTATTCCCGTCGGCTGGCGAAGAAGAGGAGCCGCGGGAGCCGCGCGACGAGCCCCCGCCATTGGGCTGGTTTGTGTCTCGCGAACCTCTGCCCCAGCGACCGCTCGCTCGATATCGCTGGCTCCGCCGGCTCCGCCTAGGATCTCTAGACGGTCGCCTCGTGCGCCGTAGCCTCCTCCCTGCCTACTGGAAGATGCGGCCCGCGCGGGCCGCGCCCCACCGCTAGTCGCGGTGCCTGGCGCAAACAAGCTAGTATTCGTTATATCATTAAAGGCTTGCCGCCAGTAGCTTTTACCGGTACTTGTGTCCCCCGAGGAGGTCGGGGCGGCCGCGGGCCGAGCAGGTCGAGCGGGTGTGAGACTAGGGTCGTTTTTACGTACGGCGTTCCAGTAGTTGAGCTGCTTAAGAGTAGTTAGCGCTACAATAAGGCAAACCGCAGAAACCCCCCACGCCCAGAACTTCCATATCTGTTTTCCCTTGGGTAACTTTAATCTACCACCCGCAGCCCGGGTTTGTTCTTCTAGTGTACTTATCAACTTATTTGAGAACCAAAAGTAACCTAATACAGTAACAATGGCACCTATCATAAATCCAGCTTTAGTTTGTCCCGCGAAGCTCTTCATTTCAATATCAGCCACAGAACTGTACCCATAATTAAATCCCACTCCCTCTTCGGCACGTGTCCTCATAGTGTGTCCGGTAAAAAGATCCTGACCTTCTCGCATAAGCTGTTTGTGTGCTTCTTGGAACAAGCCGGTAAGTGAAGCCGCCTTATTAAATCCCGCTGGTACATCACCGGCAAACATTTCGCCCTGAGTAGTACCGGCAAACTCAAACCCCGCCCCTTCTGGACCATTGAATGAAGCGTTTGTTATAGGATTACCTACAGCAGCGATTGATCGGCCCCACCTAAACCAATTTAAGGGGTTAATCATACTCCCCGAATCTCCGTATAAGGAGTTTTTGATTTTATCAATTCTGGCCTGTCTTGCCGCGGGTGTAAGAGCTCCACTTACAAAGTCCGCAGCTTCGAGTGGTGCTAGTTGCGCATTGGAGCCTGGTTGTTCCCAGGGGGTGGAGGGGTATGAGATATACCTACCGAAAGTTTGGAATGGTCCCGAAGCCGCGAGACTGCGTATTATGGCGTTGATTAGCATAAAAACGCAGAAAACCGATAAAAATACTACAGAAATAGTAGCAACACTGTATGGTATACTAATATCTAAAGCCGCACCCGCCTGGCTAAGTAGCCGTTTCGGAGTTTTAAAGGCAGCGGCAACAAATCCTTCCCGACGGACAGATTGAAAAAAATTCTCCTTACCGTCTTCGGGGGCTTTAAATACATCATTCTGGGTTTTTATTTCTTTCGCGTTGTCATCTACAGGACTCTGATCGTCACCCGCCTCGGGTTCAGTCTCCTTCTCGTCATCAGTTTCATCGTTGGTCTCGGGGTTTGTTTCGGGATTTACCGCATCCGCGACCGCCGTTACGGCATTTGTGGTGGCGTTGGCAACCTTAGCTACCATATCTTCAAGTGGGTTTCCTAATAAAAAATGCTCTTCAGCTATACTCGCCTGGGGAAGATAGGACATGTGTTTGTTTATTAATAAGAACACATTTTTATTGATGCCGGGGAGGTTCTATTTAATCCCTGGTAAATTTAACATTTCCAAATAAAAACATATCAGCAAATACCAACCCTAGGTATATGAGAGGGTAAAATATTGCCGCTAATATAGCTACGGGTCCAGATATTGAAAATAATGTATTTCGCTTTAATGCAGCTAAAATAGCTGCGCCTATTAATACCCGGGATACAACATCATCTTCCGGGTCAATAACAGACCCCAAGTTGGGTTTGGGTATTCCAGAACTATGTCCGCCCCCTGATTCACGCAAATCCCGGCCTACATTTTTCATAGCATCCATTAGATTCTGAAAAATATTATCCTCCCCCGCTATTATTTCCTTAGTCTTGGCTTCAATGTCCATTTCACGCTTATTCTTAGACGAAGCCGGTTGCAAATCATTCCTTGATGTTCCAATCATATCAGGAAGCTCAGTAACAAGAGTTTGAGATACTACTGGCATTTCTACCGGTTCCGCTGTTACTGACATAGGAGCCGGAGTAACCGCTGGATAATTTGGAGCACTTGTATTTTGCGGCTGGTTTGACATAGTCACCGTTGTATATTACTATAAACATTTAAAATAATATTTCGGTTTAAACTTAATTTATGGTCATATTAGCTTCTAATCCCCAGCGCCGGGGGCACAACGAGTTTATAAATGGCCTTATAAGTGGTACGTTTACAGCACTTTTTCTTAGCCCTCTTGATGCTATCCGGGTCCAAAAACAATTAAACGAAAAAATGCTTATTTCCCGCAAAACATTTTTCCGTGCCGGTTTAGGCTGTATGGCATCCCAACCCCTATTTTGGTCCCTTTTTTGGGGCTTCAAACAAAATTTAAAAAATACACCCATTCCCACCCTAGCTCAACCTCTTCTTAGCTCTTGTGTCGCCAGCGCAATATGTAACCCACTATTTTGTTTTCGCACACGCGTTAGCAGCACCACAAATTTCGAAAAATCGAATCTTGATGTTTGGCGTGATACTTGGAATCTAAAAGATAAATGGACACGGGGGCTAGGTACCACCTTCGTCCACAATATACAATTCAGCGCTCTATTCCCCTTAACCGAATATCTACACAACCCCAAACACGACACACTCGCAACCACTATTTGTAAAACAGCCGTCGCAAAAACAATTGTAGGAACATTGTGGTATCCAAGCGAAGTATACAGAAGCGAACGTCGTATGGGTAGCAATATATCACCTTTCAATTTCTTAACCCACAATAACCAAGCCGTTTTCTGGAGGGGCTACGGCATTTTCCTTCTAAGAACTGTACCTCAAACTGCTCTCGCACTTGGTGGGGCATTGTGGCTCAGTGAAAAATAAAAGACCGCGGTGGGTAGTCCTAAAAATTATACGCGTTATAATTAATATACACCATGGACGGAAAAGAACCTAAATTACGCAAGAAAAAGGGCGATAAAGCTCATCGCAATTTTGACCATAGGGGCAAATATAGCCCAGCGCATATTCGCGCCCACCAGGCTAAATTAGAAAAAGTGATCGGCGGTAAAACGGAAAAACCAAAAAAGAAATAATGGTAATCTCACTTATATATAAAAATCTTAAATATAAGTAAAATGACAAAAGAAAAATTTCGGTTGAGCGATTTAACATTAATAATATGGAACCCCCAACGAGAATTACCATATCAAATATTTGTTTTAAGATTAATCATTGTATTTTTAATTATGGTTGGGTCTGTAATATATTATATCCCAAATGAGGATATCCCCAATCTATTATTAGAATCTATAGAATTAACCAGAAAATCATTCGAAGATTGGTCGATGGATACTATTTCCATTAAATTACTAAGATTTTTAATGATGATATTAGTCATAGTTATTGCTTCAAGAGCATGATGAATCATTACAGGGCGTCGAATAAATTTTAGTCCCGCAATATTTTTCCGAATTCTGGGAATAATCTTGATATTCATAAATACCAACCTTTATTGCTTCGCCCAACAATATCTTAAAATTATCCCAAAACTCCTTATTATGCCCAAACGAAACCGACGCCATATGCGCCAATTCGTGAATAACAACAAACATAGCAGTATTTAACTGCTCGGCGTTTTTGTTAGCTTTATCAGTAACACAAACGCGGAGCTCTTGGTCTTTATTTACAATGTAGGCGATTGTTGATTCGCTTGGGTCTGTTTCGCGAATTCGCACTTTATTCCATCTATTGCGGAGTCGGGTAGATCTTTCCCGATCGGGGAAGTTAGTATTTACACAATGTAATACAAATTTATCAACACGTTTTGTTATTTCATCTAATAACTTTAAAACGTTCTCGCGGTCATTTTCATTAACAAGACCGTATGAACGACTTCCATATCTTTCATATTTAACACTGCTAAATGGCATACCAACATTAAACCGGGATAATGCTAGAGTTACTATTATAGATATCACGGCGATAGCTATCGCTATAAAAATAAAATCGCGGGTATTGTTAATCGCATTTATAATGGATAACATCGATACCGGAACTATTAGTGTCTTTAAAAGAACACAGAAAAAATTATTATGTTGGATTAAAATTTTGCGTTTTTGGGGTTTAGGTTTTCCATATTCTTGCGATAATAAAACCAAGTTTATGTTATCCCGGACAACCGGTGCACGAGCATCCATGGAAATGACAAAAGAAATTTTAAAGGGATGCGTAGATGATCGCGAAATATCGGAACCATGTCTAACGGGTTCGATTAGGTCAAATAGAACTATTTGCGATGATATTAATGACAGAATACGTGTTCTTGAAAATTACGATAGAGATAAAAAAGAAAAAGATAGCTCCGTAACCGCATTTTGTAATGACCCCTTTTTCTATCATAAACAATTAACACAATTTGAAACACGATGTAAAAATTGGAGTGAGTATATATACACATTTTGGATAATCGGGTGTCTATTGTATATGCCTATTACCGACCTTATCGAATTTATTGATAGAAATACTCCAATTAATTTCGTTGAAATATTATTTGATTCAATTCCGCTTTTTCAATATATTTTTGGTGCTTTATATTATAGAAGTGCCCATTTTAGATACTTCGCTTTCCGCAAAATTGCCGACGGAAAACATTACAAAAACGCACCCGAGAAAATATGCTTGGCAACTATTATTTCGGCTTTTTTAGGCGGATTCTTATTTCTTTCATTTCGTTTTGGTAAAAAATACAACGGACCCACTTTCGATAACATTATGGGGTTCTTATATGGTTTTTATGCTCTCCCCGCAATGGTGAACAATATTGCCGTATTTTTTATGGTTTTTACAGAACATAAAAGAGATTTGACAAGAATTAATTATGTAGTAAAAAGCGGTCGAGGAAGTTTAGCAACCGAAATTATAACCGAAATCGAAAATAACTTTCCTTCACCCAAAAGAGAACGCTCCCAAGAACAACTAAGACCAGTTTCCTCTTTCGAAGAAACTAAATATACACCCCGCGAAGAAACCGAACAAGATGAAGAAATGGCAATAGGTATGGTTTTAGATGAACCTGAACCTACCTTGGAAACTACCCGGGAAGTTGAAATGACAAGGTGTTTTAGTAATCAAGGTTTAAGACAAAGGGGTGAAATAGCTCGACGAAATTCTATAGTGGATGAGAAATGGTTAGATATAAACGAACTTATTGTAGAAGTGAATGATTTTAGATATGGTTTAGAACTCAGTGTTAATGCTTTTAGCAATATATTTTCAAGTTGTACAGTATTGGGTTTTATTGGGACCGCCGTTATGGTAGTTGCTAAAATAAAACAAATCCGGAGAAAAGAAAAACCGTGGGATTTTGATGGCGAAGTTCATATATTCGTAGCTGCTGGAATATGGATAATTCTGTTTACTTCGTTTATTTTAATCGCGGGAAAAGTTTCGCATTCACGAAATAGAATTTTAGAAAGTCTTAAAACTCCATTTTATACACAAATGTTTATTGCGCGAATGCCTATTTTTAACACCACCGGACAAATAATAAGAAATACTAAACAAGTTAATATGAATATGAATTACGAAACAATTACAACAATTGAATGGAACTTATTAACAACTATATTAAATGAAGAATGGCGCGAATTCAATATTCTAGGCGTAAATATAATTGCTAATATGAAAAAAATCCTACTTTCATCATTAACCGCATCGATAGCGGCCCTTTTACGGATTATTTAAATAAAAATATTGCCTTAAAATAACAACACCATTATGAAAAAAATCTCTCTTGCTTTATACGTATTATCAATTGTAGGCACTATTATGTGGTCCCTAAATAACAAAAAACCTATGAAAGAAAACATAGAAATGCTAGCCGTTATAGCTATAGTAGGTATGTATTTAATGAGCGGACTCGAAAAAATAAACCCTCTTAAATTGGGAGGCGACGATGTTCAAAGACTTGTAAATAAATACGCAAAATACAACGTTCAAATCCCAATTAATTTCACAACTTTCTTGGTATTTATCGGCGGATTACTTGAGGTTATTAGCTCCGTTGTTCTACTATACGGCGTTGTAACTAAAACACAATCATATAGAACCGGCGGAGCTTGGTCACTAATAGTATTCACTATTTTAGCAACTTTTATGATGTATGCCAACCCTATTATAGGCGTTAGCGTATTACCAGTTATGAGTAATATAAACTCTATTGGTGGTTTACTTGCTATACTTTAAAGCCGCGAAATAGGTGGCTTTTTACGCGCGGAAGCGTGAACCAAAAAACATCGTCGAGGTTCCATAAAACTAGATACAGCGCTCATAACATCGCTGGGTTTTATTTTTTTAACACGACGGATTATTTTGTCAACAGGTTCGTAACGACCCCACGTGACTAGATCATTTCCATATAAATCCACAATATCACTTGATGTTAAAACATTTTCACGAATTAATTGTTCAAGATAAAGACTCCGGTGTCCGTTAAAATGGAGTGTCGTAAAGTTCTTAACAACATTCTGGACCGCTTCCACCGCTCTTTTTACTTTAGAAGTATCGCAACTCCATTCAACTTCTATAACTACACCATATGGTTGTATATCAGCATCGCACGAAACCGAATAGACCAAATGTAATTTATCGCGCAAAATTTTATACAATAAAGAATCCAAACCACCACTTAAAATCCGGGTAGCCATAAATAACCTTTCCCGAATCGTCTCCTCTAACCCCTTTTCAATTGGTGGATTATAATAAATCAACTTACATTGCGATTTCTCAATTTCCGGTCTTATTACGTGTACAACACGCTTGTTGTCAGGTAATATATCCGTCATCATTTTTGGCCGAGTAGATATCATTGAGCGCGGGACAGTTCTATTAGAGACCATTTTTGGTATTCTCCGGGGTCCGCCCGATATAACTATAAACATTTTTCGGGGGTAATTATCCCGATAATATTTTTCTATTTTTCGCGGTGTTAATTTTGGCAAAGTGCGAAGCATTAAATCGGCATCCTGTCCCCGAACATAAGCAGAACCAGGAAATAATACCTTAAGTGCAGCGAGCTCGGTATAATAATCGGTTTCTTCCAATAAAGAAATAAGTTCCTGTCTTACCGCGTGGGCTTCGCGTTTTACATGTTTAAAAGTAGGCCGAGTGGCAATTTTAATCAAAAAATCTAAACAAAATTTGAAATGTTCTGGCGGCGTAGAAAACCAATAGCGAACATAACCTCCATGCGTCTCCGCATTTTGTTCAAGACCGCGCCTTGCTATTTCTTTATCTACGTCGTCATTACACGAAAGGACATGCTCTAATAAATGGTTTATTCCCGCCATTCCGGATGGTTCATCAAAAGAGCTATGCCCTACATAAAGGCTGATTGTAGCATAACCCTTAACTTTAGGTGCTGGTAGTTGAATTAAAGGTATTGGACCCATCACATTAATAATAGTATATATTAAAATTAAAGATGGATAATATCGATACTCTCGTTCTTTCTTCGGGTGGTATTAAGGGTATAATGTTTTTAGGATGCGCTTCCGGGCTTAAGGAGCACGGAATTATAGATAATATAAAACATTATATTGGATGCTCGGCTGGAGCTTTAACCGCCGCTTTATTAGCAGCAGAAGTAGATCCTCGGGACATTTTTTCTAAAAGTTTATACCTAGATCCGTGCGATTGGAATACCAGAATAACCGCTACTCAGGGTTTAATAAAAGCCCAACGTTTAAGAACGGTTTTAGAACATTTTTTAGGTGATAAAACACTAAAAGACCTAAAAGCCCGAGTCACATTTAGCACACTTAATTTACATCAACGGAAAACCGTTTACATCGATACAAAAACGCACCCCGATTTGAATGTTGTTAATGCGATAATGATGTCGTGTTCTATACCAATATTATTTCCAACAGTCGAATATTGTGATGAATACTATGTTGATGGGGCGGTTTGTGACCCGTTTCCTATTCATCTAGCAGAAAATCCCGAACGAACGTTGGGTATTAATATTAACCCATTTAACGAATTTTATCAAAGCATCGAAATGTACAATAAAAACAGCAAGGTTACAAAAATTAATTCATTCAAAATAGTCGCCTTGTCTCTATTTTCCGCAGTGATGAGAGAAATCTCAAAACTACGCAATATAGAAAGATATACTGTTCTAGAACTAGAACCTAATTGCGGAACTAATATGATATCAAGCGATGCTGAACAAAGAGTGTTCTTATATCATCGCGGTTTATCTCAATTTAAGGATTTTTATCCACTTTATACCGAACATCGCGGTATGGCGGCCAACGACTACGACGCCGGAAACGTAATTAGACGATCTCAATCCGGGCTACTTTCTTCTCAAGCTGGTCTTGCTCTACAGCAGGGGATGTCCACAGAATTAGACGCTCTCGTGGCAAGTTTGCAGCCGTGAACATCTCCTTTATCTGTTTAAGCGTCTTTGCTTCATTATCGGCCCAAGCTTGGGCCAGTTCAATACCCTCAAGCTCCGCCGATGGGGTCTCTACATACCACGACTTCGCAACATAGTTTTTCTCGTAGTTAGAACACAAGTGCCTAAACGCCAAGTGCGGGTAGATGCCACCCTTGTATATATTCCCGCCTGTGAGAAAGTGCACCAATATGTGCGGCTTATCACCCGCGTACTTATTAATAAGATCGAGGTACTCTTCTTGGGTCAAGCCCTGTTCGCCTCGCTTCAATAGAAAGACTACACTTGTGAAGTCGACTGGCCCCCGGTGGACCAACTTCACTTCGGTATCTTCATCATCTTCTACGCTTGGTGTTGGCTCCGGGTCTTCAACGAGCCCGTCACCACCAGTCTCAATGGTTACACCATCAGCCGTCGTATCCATATCGACCACTTGAGGTTCATCTTGGGTTTTCTTCTTGCGACCGCCTCCCGCGCGGGCCGCCGTAGTAGTTGTTGTTCGCTTTCCTTTAGGTGGCATATTGTATTATCAATGTAGTATATTGATAACAAGTACACCCCAAACTTTACACCACACCACCGTGGTATTTTTTTACGAGTTGTCATTAGCAGAACCGTAATATTCAACACGTACGTATACACTCTTGATGTTAGATTTTCCGGTGTTACCACCAGTTTGGGCTGCTTGAGAAGCAACACAACGGCGAACAAGTTCAGGAACCTGCTTCAATTCATCTATTGGACTGCCCGTCGTGGTGAGCGTTGTATTATTATCGTTTTCTACTAAATCTAACTGTAGAAGACATTTCTTGCTAGCTGACTGTAAATATTCATTTGTAGTTCCGTCGGGGGTAGCAGTCCCTAAAAACACTTGATGTCCAGTATCGTTCACCCAGTCTCCAGCCGTTAAATTGCCGTGTTCTCCAGCGGGAACGGTTTCTGTAAATGTGGTAGTCTGTGGAGTATTTGTTCCATAAGAGGCCATAAT
>MDTB01128977.1_pt1 | contig 13709 bp, 5 predicted proteins | sample 811161 | NCBI WGS metagenome assembly MDTB01 (sample SAMN05326650, study PRJNA326480) | marine metagenome | isolation source: seawater | place: Mediterranean Sea | collected 2009
AAATTTATTTGTAAATAAATGAAGATTAGAATCGGACAATGTTTTAGTATGTAGTTTCTCAAAACCCTCTGCACTACTACCAGACAATATCTGATAATTTTGTGTTGATGAATTTTTAAAATTATTACCAGCTAAATTTGCACCCAATCCTGGTGCAGAATTGATGGTGGTCTGTTGATTATCATTGTACATAAACCTTTCGTAAGCAGTAAAGGTTTCTTTTTCTTTTCTTATCTGATTAAATAAATCTTGTCTATGTGTTATTTCATCTAAACTACTACTAATAACCAAAGACGAAGATAGTTGATTGTACAAACCCTCCAACTTTACAACTTTATCTCTAAAATTTTCTAATTTTCTTTTTGCCGAACCAAAGAAAACATGATTTTCAAATTTAGAAAAATCTATGTTAAGATTGATGTCCTTTTTCTTTTGATTTAAATCTGATATTATATCTAGCGAACCTTCTGATAGTTCTTCATAATTTAAAACTTCATCAACTACAGTCGTGGTTTCCGGTAAATAACCTAAATCTACTGGCAGTCCTCTTTGGTTACCCGTGGCTAAATCTTCTTTATCAACAAAATATATGTCTTCGGTTTGGGTTTCTAAAAACTTAGTTACTATTCTTAATGATTTGTCTAAAGTCTGTACACCAGCTGGTAGTGGAGTGTTGAGTTTTAAAATAATACTCCTACCATCTATACCATGGGTTACAGAATCAAAAGCATAATTATTTATTGGTATTAGAACACCACCTGATAATTCTATGAATGAATTAAATTTATATTCTGACGGTGGTTGTGGATTAAATTCATCCACACTTTCATTATTTTCATTTAAAAAATTAGTTAACAGTACGTTGTTAACTTTTGGTAGTGGTTCATCATCAGTTTCACTAAATCTTAATCTTATTTCTTTTCTAGTGCTTGATATTTCTCCTAAGTATAAATCTTGTCCCGTATATCTTTTTATAAAATCAAACCGTAGGGTATAATTACCTTCAAAGTATCCTTCGCTGTCTAGTAGCTCATTCGGTCTGAGATATATCTCACCATTTTTTACATAAAAATCTTTATTTAATTCAAGAACATATTCTTCTTGAAATGAACCATTTTGAAATACACTCAGCTTTATCGTGTATATTGGATTAAAAATTGTGTTTCCAAGAACATCAAGTGTTAAGGGTTTATCGGCTGGTATGGAATACGACTCCACACCTTGAATAAGGTCTTTTATATCTTCGCTGTAATTACCAATTAACTTCATTAAAATGCCTGATTGTCTCTACGAGTTTCTATCTTTGGAATATCCATACTATCTTCTTTTCTCATCTCACGATTTTGTTCTTTTATCAATTTATAATCACCGATTAAAATACCTTGTGAATCCGAGTTACCGGTGCTTTCTAACACACCCCCATCAACTTCACTTGGATTCAATTCAAATATACATTCCGTATTATCTATAAGTATGTCGGTAGCCCTACTTCTATTTTCATCTTCTGATACAGGTTCTATAAAATAAGATAAGTCATATGGTTTGGTAAATATTCTTGCTGTAGATAAATCCAGTTTACCAGGATGATCTCCATATAGAGAGTCTTCCATCAATGGTAAAAATCTTTCGTTATATCTTTTTTCCAAATAATCCTGTTGTCCATATACATCATCGCGTTCTATTTTTCTAACAGATTTAACATATTTAGACCTCTCGGTTATGCCACCTATGATTAATTCTCTATCATCTCTATCCGTTTTAAGTGGCAACACATTAAAATCCGAAGCACCGAATATGTTAAAATCTTGTAGTGATTCTCCAGCATCGTTTACAACTATGTTGCTATTTAATAATATGGTTTCTAACAAGACGGTTTCATCAGAATTCATTCTAAATATAACGGTTTTTATAGGAAAAACTCCTGAGTCTGTATATGTGTGTTGATAAAAATTTAAAGTTTCATTCTGTGGATATTGAGTAGAACCGTATGATTTATAATATTTAGCATTAGCAATAATTTGTAATAATTTTTTTGCCTGTGATTTATCAAATGTATCATCATCAACATCATATAAGGCGAAGAATTCAGAATTTAAAATCTCCTCATTGGATAGTTTAACATCCTCATCCCCCCATTCCAATACATGAAATTTAAATTTATTTCCAGCAAATTGATCTCTTAGGTCAAGTTGAAACAAATCCAACCCAAAGTTTAACCTCAATGGAGCAGTTGTATCTGTGTAATTATCCGTATCAATTGGATGAAATACAGGTAATTGATTTTCCGATAAAACTCCACTAGCCAAACCATTGAGAACTTCAGGAACTTCGTTTGAAATAATCGGAACACCAACGAATATGTTTTCAGGTGTTTGATACTCTGGTGTGTCTAAGATGGCAGGAAGTTGCACCCAATCAAAATCACTACCGTTGAAACCCTCACCCTTACCCACTCTTGCCCAAATCCATTCAAAGTCCTCACTATACGAACCCTCACGATTAAATTTTTGAAAAGCATGAAGATTTGGTTTCCACTTATATCTAAAAATCCTATCACGACCACGACCTATATTGAAAGCATCAGCCAAAAGACCGGTAATTGAAACATTTCTTAGACCACTAAAAAGTCTCCTTACTGTACTTTCTTCATCTGGAACTGGTGTGGATATGTCGGAGATATCAGCTTTCCAATATCCCTTTCCTGCGACTGCTAATTTTAATTCAGGTGATTTTGATGTAGCGTTGGCGTGCCAACCCACATCTTCAGGTTGTATATTAGGATTACCACCAAATTGATCTGGTACAAGGTATCTCTCTTTTATCCTTCCTCTGTCATTACTAGAACCTCCTGCTGATATCATATATTCAGGCACATTAACTAAATAAGATACGTCAGAATCATGACCTTCTATAGTTCTATCAGAACGGTGTTCATCACTTCCTTCTGGACCAACAATAAAATATGGGTGTTTAAACATTTCTTCAAATCTCTGAGACATATCATCAGAATCTCTCGATGGTTTAACATCACCAAGTTCTTCAACATTTTCTACTGTATTCTCTGTCCATCCAGGTGGTGGATCAACGGGTTTTGCCGAACCTCCTGCACCACTTGTGAGACCAGATGAGATGTAATCCATATCCTCATTTGGTATTATCTTCACCGATCTATTCTGAGCCTTTAATTCTACCCAACTTCCTATGGAAAATTTAAATCTATTGATTTCAGAATCATCTATACCAGTATATTCTTCCCATAGAGTTTCATTTTCGCTATCATAATAAAAAACACCTGGCTTGGTTATAGATGGATATAGGGGTTCTTGTTTAACTATTATTGCCATTAGAATGCCTGTTTTAAATCATCGGTTTCAACGGTGCCTGAAAAATCTTCCATAGATTTAACCATTCTATTACTTGAATTCAATATCAAGGTAAAATCTACATTTTGTTTAATATCGTGATTATCGGTGGTATCTACAATATCATCATCTGTGATGGATAGATTAAGAAAAACACTACTGTCATTATTACCCAAAGAAGTTATAGGAGAATCATCATCACCATAGGATTGTGCCTCAGCTCCCTCTGGATATTCATCGGAAAAACCACCGTATTTATTAAATTTTGGTAAAAAAGGCCAGTAATATCCACCGTTCCAATTCTGTGTTGCCTCTTCATCTACTATAAATTCCTTTCTCGGTATCCTCGGTGTCAACGAACCCTTCATAGGATTAGGTAAATCCCTTTGAGTTATACCTTCTCTTTCCGACAAATCAAAATCCTTTGGTATTATGTTCTTCCAATAAATATTTCTATTTGGCTTATCAAACTCATCGTTTTCAAATCCTAATTGTTCCCACATAGGTTTCACACCGGTTCTCACCCTTACCGATGTGATATCCGTATCTGTTAAACCCGTGTCCTTAAATGTACTGTGCCATTTTTTGTTTATCATACCTTTATTAATTCTAACACCATTGATTCCTTGAAATTGTGCATATGGAGTTAAATACTCATCATAAAGTTCAGCATCAAACTTAGCCAATGTGTCCAAACCAAATAAGACATCATATGGATTGTATTTAGCATAAGAAAAATTTTCTTTCTTTTCATCGGCATTGAAATCATATCCGACAAGAGAAGACAATGATTTATAATAGTACGATTTTTTACTCATACCACCAATCATCAAAAAGTCATTTTTTTCAAAAAAGGGTGAATCATAATCATCTGATGCATTTAAAACAATATTAGATTCAAATCGCTCCCATTGTAATGGAAATTTTATATTGTTTGTATTTTGAATTTTCATCTGTATATTTTTTATATAAAGTTTCCAAGGATCGTTATCATTAATTGCATCTAAATCTTTATCCGATTGACGAAATTCTACAAACATTGATTTATAATTTTTTGATGTAGCAAAAAATTGACCTTTGATGGTTTGCCAATCATTTGTACCCGAAAAGAAAAACTGTTCTCGATGATCATCGGCTTCTTCATCCTCAGGAGTTAATCTAATTTCTAACAGATATTGGGTTGGATTATTTATTGTATCTTGAAATATAAATTCAAAATTAGGATTGATATTCCAAGTAGCCGTGTTACCATTCCACGCCCATTGATCATCCTCAGATATCTCCCCATCTCTAGTGTCCCAAGGATAATTATCATTGATAGTAAGCGTAACACTTACCTCATCTCTTCTAAAATCAGTAGTTGCCTGTTCTAAATCATTACGACTATATTGAATTATAAATGCACCAGTATCCCATAGTCCATCAGATGCCATTTGATAAAAACCGGTAATATTATCATTATAATTCAAATCACCATAGGTTGTTTCAATACTTGTATTACCATTTATCGTATAGTTTGCTCCACTTTCAATCCAATCAGATAAAGTGTCACCATTCTTCCATTGACTTATTGATAAAGCATTTTCCATCGATTGTGGTAAATAATTTTCTGGTTGATTTTCTGGTGCATCAGATGGTTCTAATGTTTCAAGCCTTCCGTAATTAGGCAACCAAGCATCAAATTCAACTTCAAAGAAATTGTTTTTATCCACATCGAGTTCAAGCCCCATGTTAAACCTAACACCAGCATTTCTTAACCTGTCCGAACTTTTACTCGGTATATTCACAGCTATGGTTCTATCAAATTCGTCTTCGGATTCCACTATCTCTATATCCGTTCCTGATCTAAATACCTCGTTTATAAGATACCCACCACGAGCCGATTGATTAACTGTGATTGCAGAACCCGATCTATTATAATCAAGATTATTAAATCCCAAGTAAGTTTCTTCATTAGCCGAAGTCAAAAGAGCTTTTATCGGTGATTTATTAGGAAAATCATGATTTGCATCATCATTATCAAGTTCAATCTGATCGTAATGAATTGTCGAATCCTCTTGTGCAGGAGGATATATGTTAACCATCTGTAATGCTTTCTTATATACCAATCCCCTTATGGTGTAGAAACCTGGCATTTCATATGTGTGTTCAAGACTTTCCAATCTATCAAATAATTTAGGATTTTCAACAAATTCTAACTCAGTACCATCACCCCAATCCAAATTGGTTACACTATAATTAAAATCTTTTTTTATTGAGGCTGGCATTATGGTCCACCACTATCTTCATTTTGTTGAATCGTAGTTCTGAAAAGATTAGGTTTAATTTCAATTGGAAATTTTACAAGTTGTCTGTTATTAACCACCTCACCTTGATATTCAATTGGATTTCTCACGGTATCAACAGATAATTCTAGATATTCATAAAATTTTTGTAAATCTACATTATTTAAATCATTGGATAATTCTATTTTTAAATCCATATCATAAGAATTACCATATTCAAAGGTTGAAGGATCCTGATCAGAATCTAAATATATGTTCATAGATTGAAAAATATTATATATCTTATCAACAGCCATTCTCTGTTCTTGACTTTCATGAAATGTATTTGGATTCCAATCATAATTACCAATACCCTCTCCGAATAAATTCTGTCCAATAAGGCGTTTTGCATTTGGATAAGTTCCACCACCACCATCGGAATTTTGTTGTGCCCAATTAGAACCAAATTGAATTGTAAACGGATCGGGATTAGAAAACATACCACTATAATGACTTCTATTATTTGATTGCCAGTTATTTATGTCATCAAATACAAATGTCAAAGGTATTGTTATTGCATTTGAACTATATATTCCATTATTTAATTCCATAAAGGATGGTTGAAAATCATTTATCTTAACAGCATTTAAACCCACCAATGGTGTTTCTATTTCTTCTCCTAATAGAGCACCATCATTATCTCGATCACCATATGGACCCATAAACCCACGAGTTAATTGATAAGTAGTTACTGTATTAGATGGTTCAAATAATGAGTCTCCTCGTATTTTAAGATGTGCACCACCTAAATAAATTTCATCATAGGAATCTATTTGACCTCTGACCTCACCCAATCCTATGCTGAATATACCATGAAATGGTAGTTGGTTTAATTCATTTCTAAATACAAACTGTATTATTTTTATTACATCTGGATTATGATAAAACACCCCTTCAAATTTAGTTGGTTTATAAATCAATCTACTTCTAATTGGAATTCCAAGATCATTAGGTTCACCTGATTGAAAAAGTCTAACTTCTGGTAAATCGTTATTATCAATATCCACGGCATTACCTACATCTGGATTTCTTATGTAAAGATCGGTGTTACCATCCACATTCAATCCCCATCGTTCATCTCCTTGAAGTGGATTTCTCCAAAGAGTTGTTTTCTGATATGGAATAAGTGTCTCTTCAAAATATTGATCCGATATAGCAGGATATCCATTTAAATCTTGAATGTTTGCCTCCCATGTGTACAGATATTCTTGATAATCAGGATCGGATTGTGAATCTGCAGTAGAATCTACTAATCTAAAAACATTATCATATCCACTTAAAGTTCCAGTCATATAATCAATAAATCCACTATCCGGATCACCTTCACCATCACCATAATATCCATCAATTAATCGAGCATTAGATAATGTGTTGGTCAAACCTTGATTGGAAATCTCATTATAAACATTTGGTCTGTACCATACATTCACCTCATATAACCAAGGTCGTTTAACCATGGTGTTAGAATTATCACTTATCTCATTCATCACGGTTATATCAGCTTTGTAACCGTGATTGGTTGTGATATCATCTCTTGAAAACATGGTATCTGGTATATCCACATCACTAGCTTCAGTAAACCATAGCATAGAGTTAATGGGTGTATCTATGTAGTCAAGAAGTGGTGGTTGGGAATCATTTTCGTTACCAATGGCATTTAAAGTTACGCTCCTCTGTACACCAACCTCTGATTCCTCATCTGTTGTTAATTGTATGAAGATACCATCATGGTCAAATTCATGACCAATGTAATGTGAGTTATCCTCTATGCTGATTAATCGTCCTGATTGACCTTGTAGAACATTACCAAAATTAGTTTGATAATCATTCTCTATTGGTTCATCGAGAATTGGAAAAATTGTTACATCGTAATCAGCATTTAATTGATCAGCAAAGATATTAGATGCTGGTCCACTATACGGATATTTGTATAAATCCTCAATCATCTCAATTGGATTAGCTCCACCAGGCCACAAAAAAAATCTATCAGATTTTTTGTATCCAACGGCTGGTAATGCCTTTATGTTAAGTGGAGTGTTTAATCTTTCATTTTGAAATGTATCAACGATCTGATCGTTTATTGAAACATCACCATATCCAAATCTTATTCTATAATCAAAATCATCTGAAAACGAAGGTTGACCATCTCTCCATTTATTATAATTTCGTATAGCATATAAAGCCACAACATAATTTACATAAATTTGCATAATAGCTGATGGGTAATTAATTTCCTCACCTGTATATTGATACGGAAATTTTACCTGATGTACCGTTACTGGACCAGTATAATAATCCAAAGGTCTAACACTAGGAGTTTGATCAGCTACCTCTAATTCCACCTCTTCATTATCTGAATTTATGTAAGTAAAATTGACAAATCCAAATTCTGGACCAGATGGAATTGAAAATAGTTTAATCTCATCATTAGGTTTGTGTGTATTTCTTTCTAATGCCGTATCCGGCATATTAAAAGTTTCACTTAACTCAGGATATCCATCTAAGTTGGTAATGTTTGCTTCCCATGTATAGATATACTCACTATAATATTCATCAGACGATTGAGTATCTAATGTTGAATCGGCTAATTTAAAAACATTATTGTGACCTCTTAAAGTTCCGGTCATATAATCAACATTTCCCCAATCAGGAATTACATCGTCTATCGGTTCGTCACTATAAAAATTGTGAATTCGTCTAGCATCAGCCATCGTGTTGGTTAAAGGTTCTTCTGAAATGGGATTATCTGCAACATCACCAAACCAAATCGTACCAGCACCTTCATCAACAACACCATTAACCCTTGATGTCATTCTTATCGTTGGGTTGAGTCTAAAATTACCCACTATTTCAAAATCATTTTTAGGCATACTAAATGAATAAATAGCATTAGTTGATAGGGTTTGATTGTTATCCCCATCAGTCCATCTTTCAAGGTAAGTATCAGGATTAGGTATTGCTTCAATTCTAACACTATCTTCAAATTTAAAAGCACCACCACCTAAGACAATACCATCAGCGGTAGTTCCATATGAGTTTTTATTTAAGCCAAATATAAAAGGCCTGAATGGTTGTCTATCTAAAAAATTATCAATGATACCATCCGTACCCCTACCACTTTCTCTTAATTCAATTCTTAAATTTACCTTACGGTGAATAGCATTATTATATTCGGTTGGATGTAACTCTTTATCATAGTAAAAATATAAGGGGATGGTTTCGTTATCTTCGTTTGTTACAAATGGAAAGGTATCAACTGACCAGTTCACCTCATCGGATATTACCAAATCATCCTTGCGTTCAGCTGTAGCCGTTTTTAAATCTTCACTTTGAAATTGTGATCTTCTTGTACGAGAATCTACAGTTTGAATTTCCCAATAATCTCTATTGTTTTCTGTATAAGTTCCAAGTTTAAATCTTAAATCTGTATCTTGACTTCCACTCTCTTTATTCCTACCTTGCCATGGTTCTATGACCTCATCTCTATCCGTATAGGGACCTACTGATTGAAAATTACTTTGGTCAATATCTTTTAGATTTTTTCCCTCTATGCTGATATTTGACATATCTACACCCTAAAGCCACGAGCAGTTAATAAATCTCTACGACTTATCACCTCAACCTTACACTTGTTTCCAAATCCACTATTTGCCACAATATCACCATTGTATTGTTTTTTATTTAACCAAAAATCAGTATCTCTGAAAAGATTTACTTCATCAAAAGAACCTTCCTCATCAATAAAGGGATCATAAGTAGCACATATGAAGAACCATTCGTTCAAATCGGTGGTTGGTATTTCCGTATGTTGCATAAACACATGCCATGAACCGTTTTCCATAGCAGCAAATTCTTCGTATGCCGGATTACCACCGTCTTGCCATGTCTGATACTTAACACCCCTTCCATCTGGATTAGGATCAAAGTCTCTACCATAATGACTATCGTATATAGCACCACCACTAATTACCTTTTCATAAACAACAAGCCTAACCATCCTACGATTTGTTGTAAAACCATTAGAAGGATTATCATCACTTCTCGTATGTGTATCTAATCTAAAACCACCCTTTTGTTTTAACATCGGATTACCATATGTCATCAGACTACCATTGGTGGTTGAATTTGTAAACCTAACCCACATGGTTATTGTAAAACCCTCAACTTGCCAAGAAGGACCGGTATATTGTTGTGAAGTAATTTGTATCGGTGGATAATTTGGTCCTTGAGGATTGTCTTGATATATAGGAGGATTAATGGCTCGTGTTATGGTTTTTGTTTCCAATAAGGGCATTATATTGGTATCGTTTCTGATAATAATGGATTGATTATGTTTACGAATCTTTAAAAATCCCTCTGATTTATTTTCATATTCCGGCAGTTCTTCAAAGTCCTCTACCACATTATCAACATCACCCAAGTATTCATTTAATGTATCCCGCATACTCTGTAGGGTTTTATTTTGATTTACGGTATCGGCCTCTTGATTTAACCTCGTTATATACGATGTCTCTTTCTTTTCTTGTGGAGCAGTTGATATCCTTTCCTCTATCTGTAAATCTTGTATTGCTTCTCCTGCACCATCACCATCAACATCTTCAAAAGACGGTTTGTTACCAATCAGAGCTTGAAACTTTTGAAAGAACTGATTTATCTCATTCTGTCTTTCTGCTTGGTTTGGAAGTAGTTCAAATATATTTGTATCAAGTAAATTTCTTGCTCTGTTTATATTTACCTTGGTGCCTGATTTAGGTTTTGTTAATTGGGATAAATTTAATTTATTTAACCATTGATCTGGTTTATCCTGACCATCCTCTTGATATCTTTGCCCACCTTGGCTGTTTTCATAAAATCTATTAAAAGAAGCAAACTCAACCTCTATTATTTCTCCTGAAAAATCACTTGTGTAAACTAATCTATAAGTTATATTACCAACATAATATAATGGAGTTTCCGTATCAGGAATATATAAAGGTTCATAAGAGTCCACTTCCTCTTGTGTGGCACCAGGTGGTGGTTCGGTTGAAGGCACTCTACCTGAACCTGGACCTTGTGGATATACTTCTCGAATGGATATTTCATTATCAAGTTTTTCAGATAAATCCACCAGACCACTTGCATCAATACTTTCAAGACTAGCTCTGATATCGTTTGCTATAGCCTGTATCCCATTACTACCATCACCATTGAAGTCTGCTTGATTTTCAGGTGTATTCCTATCCTTTTTAAAGAATATAAGCTGATCATCATCAGATTCTCGTCCACGCTGATATCCAATACCATCGGGTGATTGTGTGGTTTGAAATGATTTTAAATCATCTAAGTTACCTTGTATGAGCTCACTACCGAAAAACTTTTCATATATCTTATCAGCCAATGCTTCTTTAATCTGTCCCTCATCAATAATAAGCGCGGGTGGTGGCGGTGGTGGTGGTATAAAAGGTTTTCTCGGAACTAACACCCTTGGTGTTATAATTTCACCAGTAACAATCTGTCCATCTCCACCCTCAACATCAAGTCCACCTTGATAATGAATGTATTGATAATTTATTCTAAACTGAGCAAATCCGCCTAATGGTGATCTAGGCACCTCTATGCTTTGAATTGCAAGTGGTGTTTCAGGTTGAGCAGGTACATTAACTGTAGTACCAGCTATGGTAAATGATGTTGCCTCTGTGGCTGGAAGTATTCTAATTTCCCTAATAAAATTATATGGAAGGTTTATCTCACCCTCTAGCTGATCTATGGTTATCTGAAACCTATCATACATAGGGTTGGGAGCAGAGAGATCATTGAGATCACCTTGCCAAACCCCTCCTTGTGGATCAAATCCATTAGATGCAGCAACTGGTATCTCAACATTACTACCATCTACTTCTTCTGTAATAGATGCTACAATGTTGAATGAAAATTTCATTCCAATATCATTTTGATCAGGCTCAGGTCTAAAAGGAGTTACTGATCTTCTATCATATTGTAGCCACATTATGTATTCTCCTCCTCATCATTAACCTCAACCAATGATGCACCAAATTGTAAATCCGTTTGAGATGGTTCATCAAACAATTGTTCACTTAAACTTAATTCCATCGCATCTATCAATTCTTGATTATCAGACGATATTGATGAATTTTTAAAAATTACTCGATACAAGTTTTGCATTGTTTCTGAAAAAGCCTTTCTATCAGCAACCCATTGAACAAAAATTAATGACGAGAAACCATCTAAAGAATATGTTTTTGAATTATCAGAAAAAAATTTTAATATTCTTTCACGAATGCTTTGTTTAACTATGTCAATATGTAAAGAACCGGCACTTTCAAATGCAGTAAATCTAGCATCTTTTAAAATATTATGTGTGTCCACCGTGTGTTGAGGATTATAAGCAATCTTAGCATTTACCAAATCTAATTGGGATAATATATTCTTTGGTTCACCATAATACAGACCATGAAGATTGATAGTAATAGTCTGTGGATAATTACTCGGTAGTGTAGAGGTTGATTTTTTGGTTAATGTATAAGTGACCAGTGATTGTTGAATGGAATCATATACTTCTGGTGGATCATTAAATTGTGATAAGTTATCATTATTGATAAAATCTATTGCGTTTAAGAATCCCTCTTGTGTGGTGAAAAAGAAATTTAACGGTACATCATCATAATCAAAAGCATCACCTGAATCTACTATTCTTCTTAGATAATCACCATAGATATAAGCACCGAATGTAGCAAACAATGGATTAAGTGGTGATAAGAAATTAGAGAGATTGGGTTCTTGTGTCGTGGGATCTTTTACCCTTTCTAAAAAATAATCATAGATGTCTCCATCCTCTACTATATGATGAGTGAATTCATTTGACTCCGCGATAATAGGTGCGATAGTTTGCCAAGACAAACACCAATAGTATTGTCTGACCTCGGCATTCCATTTACTACAATTACTAACCTCTGGATCATAGAATATACAATTACCACATCTTCTACCATCCTTTAATTGTTCCACACCCTCGTTACCTGAGTTTTGATATGATTCCGGCAGACTCGCTGGTATGGGTTCTATCGGTGGTTGTTCGTACATGTACTGTGGTACCTGATCAGGATTCTCTAAACCCATGTATGTGATTGAATAAGGTTGACCTTTTATACCATCAACAGATATGTTGTATCTGATTTCTTCTGTTATTTCAGTTAAACTTTCTCTTTCCTCTTTTGTCTTGGTTTTATAACCACCTTTGGTATCACCCTTTACGATGCTATATTTTTTATCATTTTTCTTACTACCCTTACCGTTATTCTTCCCACCGTTTTTCCCACCGTTCTTTCCGTTTTTATCGTTCTTATCATTTCCCTTTACACCAGCGGTTGCCTTCACATCAGACATACCCTCGGGTTGTCTAACCATTTCTTGTGATGGTTGATACACATTTAAAACATTACCCTTATCATCAAGACCGTTTATCTTAAATAACGGCACATCTTTTAACACCTCTGATACGAATTCTTCAATCGGTGTATCTTGTATCCCATAAAATGTTCTTACATTGGCACCATCGTAAAGTGTAGTAACCACCGGTATTAGTTCTGGTTCAGGTGGTGTTGGTGGTGTAGGTTCTCCTTGTGGTTGAGCTGGTCTTGTAAATTTACTTTTTTTTCTTTTACTACCCCTTCCTCTATTAGTTCCTCTGATAAGTTTATTGACCACACTACGTTCTTGATCCTGCTGTTCTTCAACGGATAGGGTTGGTTCTGGTATATTAGTATCTACACTTTGATTAGATATATCTTGTTCAACGGGTGGTGCAAGTATTTCAGCAGGTGGTGTTTCCGTTTGATAATCAGTTTCTTGATTTGATTCCATCTGAGCTGGTGGTGGGGTTGGTGTCTCACTAATAATAGGAGCTGGTGGTGTTGAAGCCTTGGTCATATCTTTTATTAAAGATTTACCCCTAACCTTACTACTTTTTTTTCTTCTTCCGTAAGCCATTTTATACCCTTAGTATAAACTCAAAATCATCATCAAA
>MDTB01192364.1_pt1 | contig 13709 bp, 13 predicted proteins | sample 811161 | NCBI WGS metagenome assembly MDTB01 (sample SAMN05326650, study PRJNA326480) | marine metagenome | isolation source: seawater | place: Mediterranean Sea | collected 2009
GATCTTAAAATTATATTTTCATGAATTTTTTTTCTTCTTAAGTCTAAAAATCTATATTTTAATCTAATTTCTTCAGCATATTCTTGCTCACTAAATACAGGTAATGGTAATTCTTTACACGTTCCTAATATTTTAAAATTATCAATTACAACTTCTATTTCTCCAGATTCAATATCATTATTAATTGTTTCTTCTGAACGATTGACAACTTTTCCTTGAATTTTTACGACAGTTTCTAGTTGTGTTCTTTCAATATCTAAAAACGTTTTATTTTGTTTATCGATAATACATTGAGTGATCCCATAATTATCACGTAAATCAATAAATAAAAGATTGCCATGATCTCTTTTTTTGTTAATCCATCCAGATAAAGATATTTCTTTACCTACATCAACTTTTCTTAATTCATTGCAATTATGAGTACGGTACTTATTCAATTATTCTCCTAAAACTTCTTTAATAATCTTAAAATCAATTGGCTTTTTTCTTTTTAAACTAATCTTGTCAATTTTATATATAAAATCAAAAATTTTTCCATAAGATCTATCAATTCTCTTAATAATAAAATCTATTAGTTTTTTATCTATAGTAATTTGTCGATCAGATAAATTTTTCAATATTAATGCATACATAAGGTCATCTTCTGGTTTTTCTATGGTGGATAAAATAAAATTCTTAGATCTAGAATTTAAATCTTCTAATTTAAATGTAATATTAACAATAGGTTTAATTGATGTAACAATTAAATATTTGTTATCTTGATCAATAGTATTCAACAATGTAAAAAATAAATTCTCATTTATGTCTTCATTAAGGTTTTCTATAACAATATTTTCATAAATTTTAATTTTTCTAAGTGACTCATTATTTATATCGTGGGCTTGAATTTTTATACCTTTATATTTTTTTAAAAAAATATTTACGAGATGTGTTTTACCTGAAAACTTATCACCTGTTAAATTTAAAAAATGTCTTTTCCAATTTGGCCAACTATTTAATAATTTAAAAGAAAAATCGTTGCTTTTAGAAACATAAAAATCCTGATCATTAAAATTTTGCTTATAATCAAAATCTAAGATGAGTTGATTTAATTTTTTCATTTTAGAGCCCATATTAAATTTTGGGTATCGAACTCATAATTTTCTTCTTCCATAATTCTTAAAAAATAATCTGGAGCACCATTAAATGTAATTTTATAAAAGTTATTTTTATTATTAAATTTATAAATATAAAAATCATAAATTAAATCAATATTTGTTAACACCTTTTCTAAATTATATATCTTTTTATTATCATTATTTTTTACTGAGATTGTAAAAAAAGACTTAACAGATGTATTTATTTCATTTTTAGATTTCCAGTGATTTTCAAATGTATTTTTTAAGTGTTCGATAAATTTCATAATTTCTTTATTGTCATTAAGTTTTAAATTTTGGAATCTTAAATTTTTTAGATATATTTTTTCATTGAAGTTTATTTTATTTAATACTCTAATTTCATTATTATTTTTAAAAATAATTGTAATAATAAAATTTTCTATATTATATTTATTAATAATTTCTTTAAAATCATAGTTTTCTAAATTTTTTGAATTGCTTTTAATTAAATTAAAATCTTCAAGATCCTCAGTAGGTAAGACATATTCTAGTAAGTGATGTTTCTTTAAATCTGAGTTCCAATTTTTAAATAAATAACTTTCAGAAAACATCAAAATTTCATTTTTAGTTTCATCTAAAACTATTGGAATTAGAAATACTTTTTTTTTAATTGGTAAAGATGGAAAAATATTCCTACTTTCTAATAATTTAAATATTTTTTTTTTATTAAAGGATACGTTTAAAGATAAATAATATATATCATTAATAAATTTTTCTTCTTGAATTGAAAATGTTTCTATCATTCCTTTAATTATTACAAGAGAAATATTTTTTAGTTTTTTTTGATCTTTGGTTTGAATAATTGAAAGTACAAGTTCATCAAATGCTATATTGAATCCTTTATCGATTATCTCATTTTTATCAAAATTGATCTCAAATGGACTTGAAATTTCAATATGGTTAATAGAAAACGTATTAGCTTTGATTTTTTCTGTGGAAAAAAAAATATTTAACAAAGCAAGTATGCAAAAATATATATATACTTTTTTAAAATTATAATATTTAAAATTAAATTTCATAAAATATACTAATGAATAAAAAATTATTTACCTACAAAAAAAGTGGAGTTAACATTAGTGCTGCAGATAATTTTGTTAATTTCATCTCCTCAATCTCATCAAAAAAAAGGGGCAAAAAAAAGTTTTCTAATATTGGTGGTTTTGGCTCGATATCAGACATACCAAGCTATATAAAACAACCCAAAATAGTTGCTTGCACTGATGGGGTGGGAACTAAAATTGAAATTGCAAATACTCTTAATAAATATGATACTATTGGTATTGATCTTGTTGCAATGAGCGTAAATGATTTAATTGTTCAAGGTGCTAAACCACTTTTATTTCTTGATTATATATCTATAAATAAAATAAATTTATCCAAACTTAAGTCAATTATTAAAGGTATAGTAAATGGTTGCAAACAAGCAATGTGTGAGTTGGTTGGTGGTGAAACAGCTGAAATGCCAGGTACCTATGAAAAAGGTAAATTTGATATTGCCGGTTTTGCAATCGGTGTAGTAAGTAAAAATAAGATTTTAAGTAAAAATAAGATTAAAAAAAATGATTTAATTTTGGCTATCCCGTCAAATGGGCTACATTCAAATGGTTATTCACTTGTAAGATTTCTTATTAAAAAAAAAAAGATTAATATTAAAAAAAATAAATTTTTAAAAACTGAACTACTTAAGCCAACTAAAATATATGTTAAAGAAATTTTAAAATTAATTGATAAGGATATGATTAGTGGATGTGCAAACATTACAGGTGGTGGCATAGAAGATAATATTAAAAGAATAATTCCTAAAAATTTACTTGCAGAAATTAATCTTGAAAAAATTAAGACTTCTAAGATTTTTAAATGGCTTAAAAAAAATTCTATATCTGATAAAGAAATGCTAAAAACATTTAATTGTGGTGTTGGTTTTTGTATAATTGTTAATCCAAAAAAAATTGATAGAGTTAAAAGATTTTTTTCTAAAGAATTTAAACCTTATGTTATAGGAAAAATTAATTTAGGTAAAAATAAAGTTAAATTAAATGGCTCTATCAACTGGAATAATTAAAATTAAAACAGCAGTTTTTATTTCTGGTAATGGAAGTAATTTAAAATCACTAATAAAATTTTCTAAACTAAAAAAATCACCAATATCTATTAATCTAATTGTATCGGATAATCATAAAGCAAAAGGGTTAGATTATGGAAAAATTTATAAAATTAAAAAAAAAATATTTAATTTTAGAAATAAAAATTTGACTGAAAAAAAAATTATATCAGAATTAAAGATAAATAAGATAGAATTTATTTGTTTAGCTGGATTTATGAAAATTATATCAAAAAATTTTATCAAAAAATTTAGTGGTAAAATAATAAATATCCACCCTTCACTTCTTCCTAAATATAAGGGTTTAAATACACATCAAAGAGCTATCGAAAATAATGAAAAATTTTCTGGATGTACTGTACACTTTGTTACATCAATACTCGACTCGGGTAAAATTATTTTACAAAAAAAAGTAAAAATAAATAAAAATGATACTTCAAAAAAACTAGCAAAAAGAGTCCTATTAGAAGAGCACAAAATATATCCTAAAGCTATTTTAAAAATTTTTAGTTTTTAAAGAAAAAGTCTATCTCTATTTTAGCGTTTTCAACACTATCTGATCCGTGTACTGAATTTTTATCAATAGAAATGCCATATTTTTTTCTAATAGTGCCCTCTGCGGCTTCATCAGGATTTGTTGCTCCCATTAGATCACGATTTGCAAGCACCGCATTAATCTTTTCTAGGACCATGACATAAATAGGACCCGATGAAAGATATGAACAAAGATTGTCATAAAATGGTTTCGTTTCATGGACTTTATAAAATTTTTCAGCTTCAAATTTTTCTATTTGAATTTTTTTTTCTTTTATTATTGTAAATCCTTTATTTTTAAACATTTCTTTAATCTCATTACCTAAATTTCTTTCAACTGCGTCTGGTTTAATGATTGATAGTGTTTGTTCGATATTACTCATTATCGTCCTCTATTAGTTTATTTAATAATCTCACTCCATAACCAGTTGCTCCACCAGAATTTAAAGCTCCTCCATATTTTGAAAATGCCATACCGGCTATATCTAAGTGAGCCCAAGGAGTCTTATTAAGAATAAATCTTTGTAAAAATTGTGCAGCTGTAGTTGATCCAGCACCACCTACATAATTAATATTTTGCATGTCTGCATTTTTTGACTCTATGAGTTTATCAAAATTTTTATGTAAAGGCATTCTCCATAATTTTTCCTCTACTTTTGTGCCTGCATCTATTAATTTTTTTGATAAATTATCATCGTTAGAAAATAATCCAGCATATTCAGAACCCAATGAAACTATGATAGCACCTGTTAATGTTGCTAAATCTACAATAAATTTAGGTTTAAACTTTTTTTCGGTGAAAGTTAAAGCATCTGCCAAAACTAATCTTCCCTCAGCATCTGTATTTAATATTTCAATAGTCTTACCACTATATGATTTTACAATATCCCCTGGTCTTTGAGCGTTACCCCCTGGCATATTTTCTACTAGACCAACAACACCCACAGCGTTAATTTTTGCTTTTCTTAGCGCTAAGTTTTTCATTAAACCAACTACTGTGGCTGATCCCGCCATATCATAAGTCATATCTTCCATAAACTTAGCTGGCTTTAATGAAATTCCTCCAGTATCAAAACAAACACCTTTCCCAACAAAAGCTAAAGGCTTTGAATTATTTTTTGATCCATTCCACTCCATTGTAACAAGATATGAACCTCTAACACTACCTTGACCAACTCCAAGTAAAGCATTCATACCAAGTTTTTTTAATTTTTTTTGATCATATATACTAATCTTCAAACCAAATTTTCTAAGCGAATAGATTCTTTTTGCATATTCATCTGGGTGTAAAATATTTCCTGGTTCTGAAACAAGGTCTCTTGCAAAAAAAACTCCCTCTTCTAATGCTTTAAATTCTAGTTGTACTTGAGTAGATATTTTGTTTTTGTTTCCTATAATATTTATAGAAACATGTTTTTTATTTTTTTTTGATTTATAAACGTTAAAGTCATAAGATTTTAATTTTAAACCATGTAAAAAGTACCCAATAAAATTTTTTATTTTACTATTTAGGGAGTCTGTATTGATAAAATAATCGTTTGTTTTGTCGTAATTTATATAGCTATGAAACTTGGCACCTAAACTTTCTACACTTGAAGTTTTTAAATCTTTTTTAATTGATACCAAAAATATTGTTTTTTTTGAATTGATTTCAAATAAAAGTAAGTCTTTTTTTAAATCACTTTTTTTAAGTAAATCCAGCATATAAGAAAATTCTATTTTAGTGATGAAATTTTTTAGATGGTTAATATTGAATTTATCATCAACAAATAAAACCAGATTTGATGAGACCTTTTTTGAGCCATTATTTTTGTAGTTTATTTTGATAGTCATAAATTTAAATACACTCTATATAAGTTGAGTGCTATATATGAATAAAATTATCAATTTTCAATGAAAAAAATAATATTTAGAAAATTACTCTTAGATTGTATGAGTTTCTTTTTAATTGCTTTAATTAGTTCGAGTATAGTTATATGGGTTTTTCAAGCAGTCAACTTCTTAGATATAATGATAGAAGATGGGCGTGATTTTTTAGTTTATATCAATTATTCATTATTAAACTTTCCAAAAATATTTAGTAAGCTTTTCCCCTTTGTACTGTTTTTTAGCTTATATTATGTCACAGGCAGATATGAACAAAATAATGAATTGATGATATTTTGGAATTTTGGAGTAAACAAAATTCAAATAATTAATTTTTTCTTCAAAATTTCAATTATTTTATTATTAATACAAGTTGCCTTAACTGCAATTATTGTTCCAAAATCACAGGAAATAGCTAGATCTTTTTTAAAAGACTCTAAAATTAATTTTTTTGGAAACTTTATTAAAAAGCAAAAATTTAATGATACAATTAAAGGTGTCACAATATTTAGCGAAGGAAAAGACTCTTCTGGAAATTTATATAATTTATATTTAAAAAAAGAGATAGATGATACTAATTTTCAAATTACTTATGCAAAAAAAGGTAAATTTCAAGATATCAACAATACACCAGTTTTAGTTTTATTTGATGGAGAAACTATAAGTAAAAAAAATAATGAAATTACAAACTTTAGTTTTGCAAAATCAGATTTTATTTTAAAAAGTTTAGAAACAAACACAACGACTTATACTAAAACTCAAGAAATTTCTACATTAAATCTTTTTAGATGTGTTGGTATAATTTATAATTTGAATTTGGAAAATAAAAAGAATAACCACAATGAAATTCCAAATTGTAGTATTAACAATATTCAAAATATTATAAAGGAATTTTATAAAAGACTAATTATTCCTTTTTATATACCTTTATTAACTTTAATTCCTTTTATGCTAATAATTTTTTCTAAAGAAAACTCTAATTATAATAAACTTAAGATTTTTACTTTTTTGATTGGGTTATTGATAATAATTTTTTCAGAAACTACAATACGATATATTTCGGATACTATTATTTCAAATTCAAGAATTATAATTATACCATTTTGTTTACTTATAATATTATACTTTATATTTTTATATAAATTTAAATTTTTTAAAAAGAGTAAAATATGAAAGTTTATATTAAATTTTTAACATATATATTTATAAAAAGTCTTATTTACGTAACCTTAGTTATGGCAAGTTTAGTTTTTATTTTAAATTTATTGAGTGAACTTGATTTTTTTAAAGAAATAAATGTGGATAGTTATTTCCCTTTATTTCTTACAGCATTAAACACACCAACTATAATTTTTGAAATGTTTCCTTTTATTTTTTTAATTGCTACTCAATTATTTTTTATAAAACTTTTCGATAATAAAGAAATTGAAATCTTCAAATATACAGGTCTTAAAAACTCCAAAATATTCATAATTATTGGTATTTTATCATTAATGACTGGGGTCTTCAGTACTATCTTTTTTTATAACTTTTCAGCAGGTTTAAAAAGTTTCTATCTTGAATTAAAATCACAATACACTTCAGATGTTGAATATCTCGCTGTAATTACTAAAAATGGTTTATGGATCAAGGATAAGGTTGACAATAAAATTTTAATAATAAATTCATCAAAAATTGATCAAAACTATTTAATTGGAAATTTTATAACTGAATTTGATAAAAGTTTTAAAGCAATTAGAAATATTCAAAGTGAAAAAATAGATATTACAAATTCTGAATGGATAATTTTGAACGCTAAAATATATAATAAGAATAACTATGAAAAAAAAGATCAGTTAATAGTCAAAACAAATTTTGATTACAAAAGAATACAAAGTTTATATTCAAATTTATCAGCTCTGAGTATTGTACAACTTTATGAGCTTCGTAAAAACTATATTAGATTAAATTATTCTATTACTGAGGTAAATCTTCAAATTTTAAAATTAATTTCATTTCCCATCTATTTATTATTGATGGTGATATTTTCAGGTTGTATAATGTTAAGAATTAAATATTTAGATAGTTCAACTTTCAAAATTTCAATAGGTTTATTTTTCTCTGTAATTATTTATTATATGAATAATTTCTTTTATGTATTAGGAAGTACAGAAAGATTATCTTTATTGATCGCAGTATTTTTACCAATATCTATGCTTATTTTTACAAATACTTTATTACTACATAAAATTAATGAAAAATAATTTTCAATACTTAATACTTATTCTAATTATAAATATTTTTACCTTAGCTAATTCTAATAGTAATGAGCCATTCAATTTTAATGTAACAGAGTTGGAAATTATTGATGATGGCAATACTATAAAGGGAATTAAAGGAGGGACAGTTACGAGTGATGATGGTTTAAAAATAGAAGCAAATAATTTTAAATACGATAAAATACTTAATATCTTAAATGCTTATGGAAATGTAAAAATTACTGACACTATCAATAATTATGTCATTTTATCTGAAAAAATTACTTACATTAAAGGACAAGAAAAGATTTTTACAAAAGGAAATACAAAAGCACTTTTGGAGACAAGATATGAATTTTTATCAAAAAATGTAATATTATTGAAAAATGAAATGATTTTAAGCTCTTCTGAAAAATCATCAATAATAGATGGGGATGAGAATTTATATAAATTTGGTAAATTTAAATACTTTATAAATGATGGAATCTTAAAAGCTAAAAATATTGAAATAATTTCGAATTATAAAAAATCAATCAATGAAAAAGAATTTTATAGCTTTGATGATGGGATTATAAATATAAAAAATAAAGATTTTACTGCAAGTGAAACTACTATCAAAATAAAGAAAAGTATCTTTGATGATAATAAAAATGATCCAAGGATTTATGGTGTTTCATCTAAGAAGAAAGGTGAAATTACAACTATTAATAAAGGCGTTTTTACCAGTTGTGCTTTTAATGATAAATGTCCTCCATGGAGTATAAGTTCAAAAAAAATTATACATGACTCTAAAAAAAAACAAATTATTTATAAGGATGCAGTATTAAAAATTTATGATTTACCTATCCTCTATTTTCCAAAATTCTTTCATCCAGACCCATCAGTAAAAAGACAAAGTGGATTTTTGCAACCTCAGTTAAATAATTCGAATATATTAGGTTCATCATTTCGATTACCTTATTTTCATGTTTTGTCAGATAATAAAGATTTCACACTGACACCTACTATATTTGACAAAGATATATTCATGATTCAAAATGAATATAGACAAGAAAATAAAAAGTCCTCTTTTATAGGCGATATAGGTTTTGCAAAAGGCTATAAATCAGTGATTACAGATAATAAAAAAAAGAACATAGGTCATTTATTTTCAAAATTCAACCTAGACTTAGATTTAAACTCTTACATGAACAGTGACCTTAAATTATCTTTAGAACAAGTTACAAATGATACTTATTTAAAAGTATTTGAAACTAATTTAATTAATACTAGTCCTGAAATAATGCCTGGAAATAAAAGTCAATTAACTTCTAATTTATCAATAAATCTTGACCATGAAGATTTTTCATTTGATACTGGTATGACTGCATATGAAACGTTAAGCGGCAATGACAGTGATAGATATCAATATATTTTACCATATTATTCTTTTTCAAAAAATTTACTTTCAAATGAACTACTAAGTTTAAATTTTAATTCTGATGGTTCAAATAATTTAAAAAATACAAATAATCTTAAAACAGTAATTAATAATAATTTTGATTTCAAATCTATAGAATTTTTTTCTAATACAGGTTTTAAGAATAATATTGGGGTTTATTTCAAAAATGTAAACACTGTTGCGAAAAATGATACAAAATATAAATCCAGTCCACAGTTAGAATTGATGAATCTCATTAATCTTGAGTCTTCTTTACCTCTTATCAAAGAAAATAAAGAATATGTAAATACTATTACACCAAAAGTATCTTTTAGAATTAATCCTACTGATATGAAAAATCATTCAGACTCTGATAGATTGATAAATGTTAACAATATTTTTTCAATAAATAGACTATCAGTAAGTGATTCTTACGAGTCTGGAAAATCCGTTACTTTAGGATTAAATTTTAAAAAAGAAAATATTGAGAATATAAATAAATTTTTTGAAGTTAATTTGGCTACAGTATTAAGAGATGTTAAACAAGACAGAATACCAATAAAAAGTACGATTGGGGAAAAACAATCTAATTTATTTGGATCAATGACACACAATATTTCTAAAATTTTTAATTTAAAATATGATTTTGCTCTTGATAACGATTTGCAAACTTTTGAATACAATTCAATTGGAACAGAATTTGATTTTAATAAATTGATTACAAATTTTGAGTTTGTGGAAACTAGTGGAAAAATGGGGGATACAAACTTTATAAAAAATTCTACACAATTTAAATTTAATGAGGATAATTTACTAACTTTTAATACCAGAAGAAATAGAAAAATAAGTCTGACTGAATATTATGATTTAGTATATGAATATAAAAATGATTGTTTAGTAGCTGGATTAAGATATAAAAAAACTTATTATCAAGATAGAGATTTAATTCCAGCAGAAGATTTATGGTTTTCAATTACTTTATTCCCATTAACTAAATATGAATCTAAGGTAAATCAAGATCTATACAGAAATTAAAATAATGATGCTAAAAGTTTTAGTTTTTTTTATATTTATTTGCTTTAATGGAATATTAAATGCTAATTCAATAGAGAATAAAATTTTACTTAAAATTGATAATGAAATAATTACCTCAATAGATGTTTTTAATGAAACTAAATACTTGGCCGCAATGAACAAAAAAATTAATGAAATGAGTCAAGAAGATATATATAAAATATCTATTAAATCTTTAATTAAAGAAAAAATTAAAAAAATTGAAATTCAAAAAAATATTATTGATAATAAAGCCAATATTGATGAATTGTATTTGAGGGAGTTAATTAAAAATACGTATTCAAAACTTGGATACAATAATCTTGAAGAGTTTGCTAAACATCTGGCAAAATACTCGGTTAATATATCTGCAATAAAAAAAAAAATTTCTATTGAATCACTTTGGAATGAACTTATTTATAAAAAATTTTCAAATAAAGTTATAATTGATAAAAAAAAGTTAAAGGAAAAAATTAGTACGGAAAGTAATAAAGAAATTCGATCTTATTCAATTTCTGAAATTGTTTTTAAAGTATTAGATGGTCAAAATGTAGATCAAAAGTTAAATATCATAGATAAAGACATAGAGCAAAAAGGATTTTCTAATACTGCTTTACTTCATAGTATTTCAAGTTCATCTGCAAGTGGTGGAAATTTGGGTTGGTTTACAGAAAAATCTCTAAATCCTAAAATTATGAATGAAATAAGAAACCTTGAGATAGGAGAAAATACTAAACCAATAATTATTCCCGGTGGTTTTTTGATTGTAAAATTAAATGACACAAAAAGAGAAAAGGTTCAATATGATGCTGAAAAAAGACTTAATGATTTAATTCGTATTTCTACAAATGAACAACTTAACCAATTGTCAAATATTTATTTTCAAAAGATAAAAAAAGAAATTAAAATTGATGAATTATAAACCTATAATAATAGTTGCAGGAGAGCCTAAAAGTGTTTTTTTAGAAATTTTTTTTAAGTCTTTGAAATTTAATAAATATAAATCTCCTTTAATTTTAATTTGTTCTAAAAAACTATTAGAAAATCAAATGAAAAGATTTAAATTAAAAAAAAAAATTAATTTAATTGATCCAATTAATTTACATAAGTTTAAATTAGAAAATGAAAATATTAACTTGATAAATATTGAGTCAAATTTTAGAAAAATTTCATCTAAATCAAATTCTTATATAAAAGAATGTTTTGAAGTAGCATTTAAAATAATGAAAGACGGATCAACTAATAAATTGATTAATGGACCAATATCAAAAAAGAAATTTTTAAATAAAAAGTTTCCTGGTATGACCGAATACATATCAAAAAAATTTAATACTAAAGAAAATGCAATGTTGATTTACAACAAAGAATTATCAGTTTGTCCTTTAACAACCCACTTACCTTTAAAATCTGTAACTAAATTAATAAATAAAAAATTAATATTTGAAAAAATAAGACTTATTCAAGATTTTTATAAAAGAAATTTTCATATAAATCCAAAGATTGCAATTTTAGGTCTTAATCCTCACTGTGAAAGTATTGATAAGTTTAATGAAGATGAAATGATTTTAAGGCCTGCAATTAATGAAATAAAGAAACTAGGTTTTAAAATTTCAGGTCCTTACCCTGCAGATACAATTTTTTTAAAGAGTAATAGAAAAAATTTTAATGTTATAATTGGGATGTATCATGATCAAGTACTAACACCTTTAAAAACACTTTATGAATATGATGCTATAAATATCACATTAGGACTTCCATTTATTAGAATATCGCCAGATCATGGACCAAATGAAAAAATGGTAGGTAAAAACTTGTCTAATCCTCAAAGTCTAATAAGGGCTTTAAAATTTTTGGATAGAAATTGATAAAAGCAAAAAAAAGCCTAGGTCAAAATTTTTTAATAGATATAAATATTTTAGAAAAAATTACCAATGTTTCTAAAATTGAAAACAAGACAATACTAGAAATAGGACCTGGCACAGGAAATTTAACTTCTTATATTTTAAAAAAAAAACCAAAAAAAGTTATTGTTATTGAAAAAGATAATATTTTAGCAAATAATTTAAATAGAAATTTTAAAGATAAAATAATAGTTATAAATGACGATATTTTGAATATTGATGAAAACCTTATCTCGAAAGAAAAAATAACAGTTTTTGGAAACTTACCTTACAACATTTCTACAGAAATACTTTGTAAATGGATAATAGATTCTAAAGATGATTTTTGGTTCGATAATCTTATTTTAATGTTTCAAAAAGAAGTAGCTGATAGAATTATTGCAAAATTCAATACATCTAATTATGGAAGATTATCAATTATAACTAATTGGAAACTAAAAGTTGAAAAAATTTGTGATATAAAACCCGATTCGTTTTCTCCAAAGCCTAAAATAGATAGTACTTTATTATATTTTACCCCTAAAAGTGACTTTTATAAAATTAGAAACCCTAAAAATTTAGAAAAGATTACTAGGGTTTTTTTTAATCATAGAAGAAAAATGCTTAAAAAGCCTTTTAACCATTTATTTAATGGAAACGAACATATTAAAAAAAAACTTAAAATTGATTTAAATTTAAGACCACAAAATTTAGATTATAATAAATATTATCAAATTGTAAATGAATATGAAAATCTATAATGTTAACTTGTTTACATGGTCTCTAACAAACTCTATATCATAATCTTTTGAGTCATTATTGATTTCTGCGTCAATTAAATTTTTAATTTTTAAAAAACATTTATCTAAATCATCATTTATGACAACATAATCATAATTAATCCAATGCAAGACATCTCTTCCAAATTGCTTCATTCTTTCATCCGCTATAAGTTTATCTTTCATGTCTCTACTCGAAAGTCTTTTAAATAACACTTCTTTGCTAGGAGGTAGTATAAAAAAAGTTATCAATTTATAATCTAATTTTTTATTTTTTATTTGATCAGCTCCTTGCCAATCTATATCAAATAGAACATTTTTTTTTTTATTCAATTTATCAATTACGGGTGTTCTTGTAGTACCGTAAAAATTATTAAAAACTTTTGCATATTCAAGAAACTCCTCATTATTTATCAATCTCTCAAATTCTTTTTTGTTAACAAAATAATAATCTTTATATGGTTCTTCATTGGCTCGTGGTTGACGTGTAGTATGAGAAATAGAAATTTCAAAGTTATCTATATTTGATAACATTCTTACTAAAGTGGTTTTGCCTGCACCTGAGGGTGAGGACAAAATTATCATTACCCCATCTTTTTCTAAGGGCATTTAATCTATTAGTTTGCTTTTCCTTCGATAAATTTAACTGCATCACCCACAGTTAGAATTTTCTCAGCTTCAC
>MDTB01030036.1_pt1 | contig 13708 bp, 13 predicted proteins | sample 811161 | NCBI WGS metagenome assembly MDTB01 (sample SAMN05326650, study PRJNA326480) | marine metagenome | isolation source: seawater | place: Mediterranean Sea | collected 2009
CAAGTCTTGCTGATAATCTATTTTTATATGCGTCTTCATCTACAATAGGTAATTTTGCAACCCCTGATTTCATTGCAGCTTTTGCAACGGCAGGAGGTATATCTCTTATTAATCTTGGATCAAAAGGTGCAGGAATTATATAGTCAGGTCCATATCTTGGCCTTGCCCCAGAATAAGCAGCAGCAACCTCATCCGGCACATCCTCACGAGCTAATTTTGCTAATGATTCCGCGCATGCGATTTTCATATCTTCATTTATGGTTGTTGCTCTTACATCCAGAGCGCCTCTGAAGATATATGGAAATCCTAGAACGTTGTTTACTTGATTTGCATAATCTGATCTTCCTGTTGCCATTATGCAATCAGGCCTCACTTCTTTTGCAATTTTTGGATCAATTTCAGGATCTGGGTTTGCCATTGCAAATATTATAGGATTTTTATTCATGGTTTTAATCATTTCAGTCGTTAATGCTCCTTTAACGGAAAGGCCAAGAAAAATATCTGATCCCTTTACTGCGTCTGCAAGGGCCCTATCTTTCGTTTGAACAGCATGAGCTGACTTCCATTGATTAATATTATCCTGTCTTCCTATGTAAATTGGACCTTTTGAGTCACAGAGTACTGCATTATCATGAGGAAGCCCCATAGCCTTTAGTAATTCTAAGCATGCAATCCCGGCTGCTCCTGCCCCATTTATAACAACTTTCATATCAGTTATATTTTTACCGGTAAGGTCGAGTGCATTAATTATGCCAGCTGCAGATATAATAGCAGTTCCATGTTGATCATCATGAAAAACGGGTATGTTTAATCTTTCTCTTAATTTGCTTTCAATTATAAAACAATCCGGAGCACTTATATCTTCAAGATTAATCCCACCAAAAGATGGCTCAAGACTTGCAATTATATCTGAAATTTTATCAGGATCTTTTTCATTTATTTCTATGTCAATTGAGTCAACATCGGCAAATCTTTTAAACAATACAGCTTTACCCTCCATTACTGGTTTAGAGGCTAGAGGACCAAGGTCACCTAATCCAAGGATTGCAGAGCCATTTGATATTACTGCTACAAGGTTGCCTTTAGCAGTATAATCATATGCACTATCAGGTTTATCGGATATTGCCAATACAGGTGCAGCAACCCCAGGTGAATAAGCTAAAGCCAAATCTCTTTGAGTTGCCATTGGTTTAGTTGCATTGATTTCTATTTTTCCAGGTCTACCTTCAGAGTGAAACTTTAGAGCCTCTTTTTCGTCATAGCTGGTTTCGTTTATGTCATTTTTATCTTTCAAGATCTTTTACCAATCCTACAATATTGTTTCATAATTTGATGACAAATAAACAAATCTAATAAAAGCGTCAAGCATTTTAAAATAAAATAATAAAAATAATTAATATTTCAAATTAATATTACTATTTTATATATAAATTAGTAATTAATTAATAAAAATTATTTTTAGTTTTTCTTTTATTAAGTGGTATTTATAAGAGTAATTAATTTTTAACCATTATCCTCTTTGTTTAAAAGGAAATAGATGACGACCAAAACCAAAGCGCTAGCCGAAGACATCAATTTTAATTTTGAAGAAGTTTTTAGTGAAAAACAAATTTATTCGTCTGAAATTAATAATCTGCTCAAACGGTATGTTAAGGAGCAATTAAAAAATGCTCATGAAGTTGCTCAAAGACGACTTGAAAATAATATATATAAAGGAAAGGAATGCGCTCAACAACTATCATTTATGCATGATAAACTTATAGTGAAATATATTGATTTTTTAAGTAAATATTTACACCCACTTAACAACCCAACTGAAGCAGAAAAGATTTCAGTCTTAGCTACAGGAGGATATGGAAGAGGTCTTTTAGCCCCTGGATCAGATATAGATCTTCTTTTTTTGCTGCCATATAAGAAAACTGCGTGGTCCGAAACAGCTATAGAAAATACTTTATATTTCTTATGGGATTTAGGACTAAAGGTTGGCCAGGCAACAAGATCAATTTCTGAAAGTATTCTATTAGCAGAAAAAGATCAGACAATTACTACTTCAATGCTCGACGCCAGACATCTGTGGGGTAATGAGAGGTTGAGTAAAGATTTTAATTATTCTTATAGAGAAAAATTAGAAAAAATGTCATCAGCGGATTTTATTCAGGCTAAACTCGATGAGCGTGAGGAGAGGCAGCACAAAGCAGGTCAATCAAGATATCTTGTTGAGCCTAATATAAAAAATGGCAAGGGAGGTCTTAGGGATTTAGAGATGCTAAGTTGGATGACAAATTTTTGTTATAATTGTTCTCGTCCAGAAGAAATGTTTAAAAATGGAATTTTAAGTAAAGATGAGTCAAAGACTTTTCTAAAATGTGAGAATTTTTTGTGGCATGTTAGATGCCAGCTTCATTATATAGCAAAGAGACCTGAAGAAATAATAAATTTCAATGATCAGAGGGAGATGGCAAAAAAGCTTGGATATGAGGATAGAAAAGGCCTTCTTGGAGTTGAGAGGTTTATGCGGCATTATTTTTTAATTGCTAAAGAGGTTGGTGATTTAACAAGATCAATTTGTTCTATATTAGAGGAAAAACAGAAAAAACCGATACCAGTAATTTCAAAGGCCCTGGCGTTTTTTTCAGAAAAAAAGGTTGAAAGCTTCATATTAACTGCTGGAAGAATTGATATACCAAATAATAATTTTTTTAAAAATGATCCTTTGAATATTATTAAATTATTTTATTTTTCTATGAAAAGAGATGTTTTAATTCATCCTAACGCCATTAGGGTTTTGAGAAAGAATCTCAGCTTAATTAATAAAGATTTAAGAGTTAATGAAAAAGCAAACGAAATTTTTCTTGAAATTTTATTGAATAAAAAAAATTCTGAGGAGACTTTAAGAGAGATGAATGAAACAGGAGTTCTTGGGCGCTTTATCTTAGATTTTGGAAAGATTGAAGGTTTAATGCAATTCAATATGTATCATCACTTTACAGCTGATGAACATTTATTAAGAGCAATTGGTGAGCTGAATAAATTATTTTCTAAAAAAAATAGAAATATTACAAAACTTATTTTAGAGCTTATTAATTCCGGTCTTAATAAAAAAATTCTTACAATAGCTCTATTTTTTCATGACATTGCGAAAGGTCGTGATGAGGATCATTCATTAGAAGGTGCAAAAATTGTTAAAAAATTCTCTAGTAGATTTAATTTATCTGATTACGAGCTTGAAACTATTTCATGGTTGGTAAAGGAGCACCTTGTTATGAGTGACTTTTCTCAAACAAGAGATGTAATGGATGCAAAAACTGTAGAGGATTTTTCTGCAATAGTGCAAACACCGGAAAGACTTAAACTTTTATTTATTCTTACTATCGCAGATATTTCTGCTGTCGGCCCCGGAGTATGGAACGCCCATAAAGGTCAATTGTTAGAGCAATTATATAAAGAGACATATGCAAAATTATCAGGAGAGGTTCTGGATGAGGACCGATCACTAAGAGCAAAAAATAAAATAAAATCAATTTTTTCTGACATAGATTTTAATAAAAAGAAAAAATTTAAAGATTGGATTAGAAGTCAAAGCGATCAATATTGGCTTGGATTGGATGATGATATAATTTTTCGCCAAGCAGAAATGTTTGTAAATAACTTTAATGGCAAACCATCAATTATAATTAATAATAAAAAAGGTGCTGAAGCTACAGAAGTTTCAATAATGTCTAAGGATAGCAAAGGCCTTTTTGCAAAGTTAACAGGTGCATTATCTGCAATGGAAATAAATATTGTAAATGCAAAAATATTTACAAATTCCTCAAATATTGCTGTTGACGTTATATGGATTCAAGATAAAGAAAATAAACCAATAATTGATAATTCTAGAATTGATAGAATTAAAGAAAAAATTTTAAATTATATAAAGTCGGAAATAAAGAGTCAGAGTTCAATAAAATTAGGATTAAAAAATAAAAGAATTAATGCCTTTACAGTTCCTGTAGCTGTAAAAATTATGAATAATATTTCTTCCGACTATACTGTTGTTGAGGTTAGTGGAAAAGATAGGCCAAGTATTCTTCATGAATTAGCAAAAGCTATACATTTTTTAGATTTGAATTTATTTAGAGCGCAAGTTGCAACCTTTGGCGAGAGAGTTGTCGATGTTTTTTACATTTTAGATTCCCAAAATAAAAAGATAGAACATCATAATTCAAAAAAATCAATTGAAAGAAAGCTTTTACAGGTCCTTAGTGATGGTGGGTAGCTCTAATAAAAATTCATTATTTAAACCCACTATATTAGTTGCTGGCTTAACTTCAGTAAGCCGAGTAGTTGGTCTTATAAGAGACGTCTTAATTAGTAATGTTCTTGGCGTAAGTTATATTACAGATATATTTATAGTTGCCTTAAGAATACCAAATATTTTTAGGAGAATAACAGCAGAGGGAGCTTTTTCCTCTGCATTTATTCCTATGTTTTCAAAAAAATTAACCTTGAATAAAGTTTCTGCTATTAAATTTTCAGAAGATATACTCTTTATATTTTTGATTGTTATGACTTTAATAACTTCTCTTCTTCAAATTTTAATGCCTTTTATTATTTATTTTATTGCCTATGGTTTTACAGATGATCCAGTAAAATTTGATTTGGCTATTAACTTTTCTAGAATTACAGCACCCTATATTTTACTTATATCTTTATCTTCAATTGGAATTGGAATTCTTAATTCTATAGGAAAATATTTCGCATCATCTTTCGCGCCAATTATTTTTAATGCTGTTTTGGTTTTTATATTATTACTTCCAATAAATAATATAACTTCTGTAGGCTATTTAATGTCGTTTGGTGTTATAATTTCCGGTATAATTCAGTTTTTACTTGTTTTTTATTTTTTAAATAAAAGCGGATACATATTAAATCTAAAGAGACCAGAAAATTTAAACTTAATAAATAAATTTTCAGTCGTTGCAAAACCTCAAATTATTAATGGACTTGTGATGCAGGCTAATATTGTCTTATCTGGTATAATTGCTTCTTTTGTAGAGGGTGGAATATCAATTTTATATTATGCTGAAAGGCTATATCAACTCCCACTTGCATTATTTGGTATTTCTATTGGAACTGTTCTTTTGCCAACATTAAGCAGTTTAGATATTAAAAAAGATTTTGATAAAATTAATTCAGTAATTACAAATATTATTAAGCTTTCATTAATTATGATTATACCTTCTGCTGTGGGGCTTTCGATAATATCCGTTCCATTAATATCTGTAATTTATGAACATGGAATGTTCAGTGAAATAAATACAGTTAATGTATCAAAAGCACTTATAGCCTTTTCATTGGGCTTGCCTGCATTTGTTCTTATAAAGATTTACTTGCCTATTTTTTATTCTATCGGAGATACCAGAACACCATTATTCTATAGTATAATATCTATATCTATTAATTTAATCCTAGCCTTGGCCCTATTTAAGCCCCTAGGTATTATTGGCATTGCTTTATCAACATCTATTTCATCATGGTTAAATTTATTTCTTCTAATGGTAGGATCAAAAAAATATAATATTAATATATCGCTAGAAAAAATTTATAGAGACTTTTTTAAAGTAATTTTATCTGTAATCTTTATGTCTTCATATATAATAATAATTTCAAAGTTTCTTATCCACCTGCCCCTTATTTTACAGTTAGTAATATTGGTGTTGTCTGGAGCCTTTATTTATTTTTTAGTTTTGTTTGTATTAGGTGTATTTAATAAAAATGATATAATTAATATTATTCAAAATTAAAAAGGTATTGATTTGCAAGATAAAAAAAAGAAAGTAGTTTTTTCAGGTGTTCAGCCAACGGGAGCACTTCATATTGGAAATTATTTAGGGGCAATCAAAAATTTTGTTCGTCTCCAAGAAGATCATGATTGCCTATATTGTATTGTGGATCTGCATGCCATTACAGTTTGGCAAAATCCTGATGATTTAAAATCTAATATTTTAGATGTAGCTTCTATTTATTTGGCCGCAGGAATAGACCCAAAGAAATCTTCTATATTTGTTCAGTCTACCGTTCCACATCATGCCGAATTAGCATGGATTCTTAATTGTATTACGAGAATTGGTTGGCTTAATAGAATGACACAATTTAAAGAAAAGGCTGGGAAAAATAGAGAAAATGTATCTTCTGGTCTATATACTTATCCAAATTTAATGGCGGCAGATATTTTACTTTATTTTTCTAACTTAGTTCCCGTTGGTGATGATCAAAAGCAACATTTGGAGCTAACTCGTGATATTGCTCAGAAATTTAATAATGATTATTCAAACTTTGGCGGGATTGATTTTTTCCCTATACCTGATCCTTTGATATTAGATGAGTCTTCAAGGGTTATGTCCTTAAGAGACGGAACAAAAAAAATGTCAAAATCAGACCCCTCTATTATGAGCAGGATTGAGTTTAAAGATGGTAATGATCTAATAGTAAAAAAAATATCAAAAGCTAAAACTGATCCGTTACCAATTCCTAGTAATATTAAAGATTTAGAAAAAAGACCTGAGGTTAATAATCTTTTATCAATTTTTTCTTCTTTATCTGGCTTAAAGTTAACTGATGTATTAAGTAATTATTCAGGGAAACAATTTTCTCAATTCAAAAAAGATTTATCAGACCTGCTTATAGCCAATATCGAGCCTATAAGGGAAGAATTAACAAGGTTAGATAATGATCAAATATTTTTGAAAGAGATTCTAGAAAAGGGAACTGATGAGGCAATGAAAAGATCTAATATTAACATGAAAAAAATTAGAGATATTGTTGGCTTAGGTTAGAAAAACTATAGGAGTTATATTGAAAGAAATTTTTTTAGCTGTTTTTGATGGAACCGATGAATGTAAATCTGCTGTTAGATACGCAGCAAGAAGGGCAAAAATTAATAATGCTGGATTATTGATTGTGGCAACTGTAGATACTGCCGAATTTACATACTGGTTAAGTGTGAATAATAAAATGATTGATGATATAGAAAAGGAGTCAAGGGATGCCCTTGAGGAACTTTCAGTTAATATAAAGTCATATTCGGATGTTTCGTGTGATTATATTATTGAGCACGGATCAAAATTAGAAGCTGTTAAAAACTTAATTAGCCTTGATAATTCTATTTCATTGCTTATTTTAGCATCAAATAAAAAAGATAAAAATCCTGGTATATTAGTTGAAACTATATCTGGTGATGGCTATTCAATCCCCGTTGTGGTAATTCCTGGGAATTTATCTGATAATGATATTGATAAACTTGCTGGTTTTGACAACTTATAAAAGGAGACATTATGTTTATTCAAACTGAAGAAACCCCAAACCCTGCTACTATGAAATTTATTCCAGGAAAAGACGTTACAGGTGAGAGTGGTAAAACATTCTATTTTAAAAACTCAGAAGAGGCTTCTTCTTCTCCTTTAGCGTTATCCTTATTTGATGTCGATGGTGTTGTCGGAGTTTTTTTTGGTTATGATTTTTTAACGATAACTATTCAGAAAGTGGAATGGCAAAATATTAAACCATCAATTCTTAGTATCATTATGAACCATTATGTATCTGAGAGTCCTATTTTCATTGAAGAGTTTAGTCAGATTGATCATTCTGAAGATTTGGATGAAGTATCTCAAAAAATAAAAGAAATAATATCAACACACATTAGACCCGCAGTAGCTCAAGATGGTGGAGATATAGTTTTTGAAAACTTTAAAGATGGAATCGTTTATGTCAGCATGAAAGGATCTTGCGATGGCTGCCCTTCATCAACAATGACTCTTAAAAATGGCGTTGAAAATCTCTTAAAACATTATATCCCAGAGGTCCAAGGTGTCAGTATTTGATTTAGATAGTAAAAATTTAATTTTTAATAAAGCAAGAACACATAATGAATGGTTAGATAAAGATATATCCGATGAAGTTTTAATAGAAATTTATAACTTAATGAAGTGGTGCCCTACAAGCGCTAACTGTTCTCCAGCAAGAATAATTTTTGTAAAGTCTTCAGAGGCAAAAGATAGGCTTTTACCCTTCGTAATAGAATCTAATTTAGACAAAACTAAAACTGCACCCGTAACAGCAATTATTGGGTATGATGTTAATTTTCATGAACATTTACCTAGATTGTTCCCTCATAATTTGGATGCACAAAATTGGTTCAATCATTCTCTAGATATTGCAGAAGAGACAGCTTTTAGAAATGGATCTATGCAAGGAGCTTATTTTCTAATTGCTGCAAGAGCTCTTGGACTTGATTGTGGCCCAATGTCTGGATTTGATAAAGATGGTATTGATAGTGAATTCTTTAAAAATACAAGCATTAAATCAAATTTTTTGTGTAACATCGGTTATGGAGATAAATCAAAACTATTCACAAGGTCACCAAGATTTGAGTTTGATGAAATATGTGAGATTCTTTAATTTTGACTTTTTTATGCGTTAATACATCATTTAATACTTGCTCAATAAATATAGCTTCCGAAGAGAAAAAAATTATTTGTAATGAGGATAGAAATAACCCCCCATCGGATATCATTTCCATATTAGTTAAAGAGTCTTTAAAAAGTGCATCATTAAAAATGAATGATATTTCTGGAATAATAACTATTCTAGGCCCTGGCAATTATACAAGTATAAGGGTGGGGATAGCATTTAGTCTTGGATTATCAAAAAGCACTTCAATGCCTATTTATGGTATATCAGCCTTGGAAGCCATTTCTATAAGTCAGAGAGGAATTTTTAAAAAAAATGAAAGTTATTTAGTTCCAATTAATGCTGTAAAAGATGAATTTTTTTTTCAAGCTTTTAATTACTTGTCTGAGCCATTATCTAAACCTACTAAATCTAAATTATCTGATATTGAGAAGTTACTTAACGACAGGGATTTGGTTTTAATTGGCCCTGGATCTAGTCAAATTAGAGGATTGATAGACATAAAAAATAAAATAATTGAAGTAAAAGATTATATTGATTATCAGAAAGTAATTACACATATCATAAAGAAACCCGACCAATATAATAATATTGTTCCACTTTATTTATCTGATCCAATGGCAGAAAAAAAGGATATATCTTGGTTCGTCAAGAAAGAAATTTAGTTATTGAAGTTTTGGATGAAAATAATGTTTTATTTGTTCAAGATATTATGAAGAATTGCGAGGAAACGGTATGGACAGCATCATCATTATTTCACTTATTAAACAAAGGTAGTGGTTATGGCTATATATTAAAATACTTTAACAACCCTATTGGCTATATTTTACTGAGATCAATAGGCGATGAAGAAGAGGTATTATCTTTAGGCGTTTTAAAATCAAACAGAAGACAAGGAATTGCTTCAAGATTATTTTATGAATTTGAGAAAGGTGTTATTAGAAAAAATGTTCAGAAGATTATTATAGAAGTTAAAGTTGAAAATTATGCTGCAATTTGTTTTTATGAATTACTTGGACTAAGAAAAATAAAAGTTTTAAAAGATTATTATAAAACTGATAAAGGATATGAGGACGGTTTGCTACTATCAAAAGTTTATTTTTGATGATTACAAACTTTTTCTTTATTGATATGGTGGAAATATGAGTATTGAAGAGATGTGTGAAAAAAAGTCTATGAGAATGACGGATCAGAGAAGAGTTATTGCTAAGATTTTAGATAATGCTGATGATCATCCGGATGTTGAAGAGCTTCACAGAAGAGCTTGTTTAATAGATAGTAATATTTCTGTTGCAACAGTTTACAGAACCGTAAGACTTTTTGAGGAAGCAGGAATCCTTGTTCGTCATGAATTTAAGGATGGCAGATCCCGCTATGAAAACGTCGATACAAGTGAACATCATGATCACTTAATTGATATTGAAACGGGTGAAATTATTGAATTTACAAATGAAGAAATTGAACTCATTCAAGAGAAAATAGCTGAATCTCTTGGCTTTGAATTAGTTGACCATAGGCTTGAGCTCTATGGGAGACCAAAAAATATCAAAAAATAATAACTTATATGCAAATTACTCAAGATAAAAAAAGAAACCTTTTTATAAAGAGTTATGGCTGTCAGATGAATGAATATGATTCTGAGAGAATGACAGAGATACTTGAAAAACATAATTATTCATCCGTAGATGAACCAACTCAAGCTGATTTGATAATCTTAAATACTTGTCATATTAGAGAAAAAGCCGCTGAAAAAATATATTCAGAACTTGGCAGATTAAAGAAAATTAACCTTAATTCTGAGCGTGATATTAAGGTTGCGGTAGCTGGCTGTGTTGGCCAAGCTGAAGGCCACGAGATAATCAAAAGGTCCCCTATTGTTGATTTAGTTTTTGGTCCATTAACCTATCACCAACTACCTGAGATGCTAGAGGAAATAGAGTCTAAGCCTGGTTTTCCAAATAAAAAATTAGTAAACATTGATGTTCCAGATGAAGATAAGTTTTTAGAACTTAAGGGGCCTAGGAAAAATTTGAAATCTATTAGCTCCTTACTATCTATTCAAGAAGGGTGTGATAAGTTTTGTTCGTTTTGTGTAGTTCCTTATACGAGAGGAGTAGAGATATCTCGACCAGCAAAACAAATTATTAGTGAAGCCAAGGAATTAATCAGTATTGGTGCAAAGGAAATAATTTTATTGGGACAAAACGTTAATGCATGGTCTCAATCCAATGGCTCAGATATAGAAATGACTTTTCCACAACTGATAAAAGAAATATCAGAATTAAATATTGACCGAATAAGGTATATAACCAGCCACCCTAGAGACATGACTGAAGAGTTAATGAAGTCACATAAAGAAATTCCGAAACTTCAACCATATCTTCACCTTCCTGTTCAATCTGGTTCAGACAAAATACTTAAAGAAATGAATAGGAATTATTCATCGCAAGAGTATATAGACATAATTTACAAAACTAGAGAATATAGACCAGATATTGCTATTTCTGGTGATTTCATAGTTGGCTTTCCTGGAGAAACTGATGATGATTTTGAAGCAACTTTAGATATTATCAAAAAAGTAAAATATGCTCATGCATATAGTTTTAAATATTCACCTCGTCCTGGTACTCCAGCAGCTCTAAAAGATGATCAAATAGACGAAGAAGTTAAAAGCGATAGATTAAAGACGCTTCAAGAATTAATTAGGCAACAAACTAGAAACTTTAATGCAGGTTTTCTTGAAAGGGAAATAGATGTTCTCATAGAGAAAAAAGGTATCGGAGAAAACAGACTTACGGGACGTTCATCATATTTACAACCAGTAAATATGACTGGGGATACATCTTTTATAGGCGCGATTTTAAAAGTAAAAATTATTAAAACTAGAGATAATAGCCTTGAAGGGATAATTTTATAAAAATATGAAAACAAATAAAAACCTATTGAAGGAAGTGAGTCAAATCTTAGAATTAGAGGACAATAAAGTGCTGATCGAACTTTATGGCCAGCATGATGAGAATTTAACAAAAATTGAAAATAATTTTGGAATTAACATTTCATATAGAGGCAATATAATTGAGTTTAGAGGAAACGCAGATGCTTGCTCTTCGGCAAGTAAATTTATTACAAGTATTTATAAGAAATTAGTAAATGGTAAAAAAATTAATGAGGATATATTTGATGATTTTTCAAAAAACTCTAAACAATCAGATGCAGAAGATCTTAATACAATACTTATCAAAACTAAGAAAAAAAATATTTATCCAAGGTCTTCAAATCAACTAAAATTTGTAAATTTAATTAAAGAAAAAGATCTTGTTTTTGGTGTTGGGCCTGCGGGAACTGGAAAAACATATCTAGCAGTAGCTTGTGCAGTTGAAGCTTTATTAAAAAAAGAAATTTCTAAAATTATCTTATCAAGACCAGCAGTGGAGGCAGGAGAGAGACTTGGTTTTCTTCCGGGTGATTTAAAAGAAAAAATCGATCCATATCTTAGGCCATTGTATGATGCTCTGAATGACCTAATTCCCTCAAAGACATTAGAAAGATATCTAGAAAACAATACAATTGAAATTGCTCCTTTAGCATTCATGAGAGGACGAACCCTTGAAAATTCCTATATTATTCTTGATGAAGCACAAAATACTTCATCTATGCAGATGAAAATGTTTTTAACAAGACTTGGAAAAAATTCAAAAATGGTTATTGCCGGTGACTCAACACAAGTTGACTTACCTAGAGGTGAAAAATCTGGTCTTAAGGAAATATTAAACATAATGCCGAGAACAGGTGAAATTGGAAAAGTTCTATTTAAGAAAGGCGATATAACCAGACATAGTTTAGTAACAAAAATAGTCGAAGCCTATGAAAAAAATAATAAGGCCCTAAATCAAAGTGAATAAAATATTAATTGATATCTCTGCTAAAAAAATTTGGCAAAAAGAAGAGATTAGCTTAGTTCGAAAAGTTCTATTGTTTTGTTATGCTTCTCTGTCTTTAAAGGAATATCTTGAGTTGAGTGTGAGATTAACGGATGATAAAGAAATAATGGACTTAAATAAAACATACAGAAATAAAAACTCTCCAACCAACGTTTTATCGTTTTGTTCTCAAAAAAATAAGTATGATAAATTAGGGTTTCAAATCCTTGGTGATTTGGTAATTTCAAGAGATACGGTAATAAAAGAACTAGCAGGAACTGAAAAAACATTTGAGCAACATATTTCTCACCTTACAGTCCACGGCTTTCTTCATCTTTTAGGCTATATTCATGAAGATGATAATGAAGCAAAAACAATGGAAAATTTAGAAACTGAAATTCTGAAAAAATTAAATATCCCAGATCCATATTTAGGTATTAATTAAAATGAAAAAATATTACATCAAATTATTAAATTTTATTCAACTTAACTATGAAGGATTAAAAGATATTCTAGTTAAAAAAGAAAACACATCTTTAAAAGATATAGTTAATGATCATATTGATAATGAAAGAGAGTTTAGCATTGAAGAAAAGGAAATGCTCACTAATATTATTGGCTTTGGCAAGTCTCGTGTTGAAGACTCTATGGTTCCTAGAGCTGATATAATTTCAGTAGATATAGAGACTTCCGCAGAAGAAATTATTAAATTATTTTCAGAATGCAATCATTCAAGAATAGCGATTTATAGAGAAAATTTGGATGATCCAGTTGGTATGCTTCATATAAAAGATTTTGTTGGCGCACTATCAAAAAAAAATATTGAAGATATTACACTAGAGCCTTTAGTGAAGGATATTTTATTTGTACCGCCTTCAATGAAATCTCGAGAACTATTACTAAAAATGCAGGTTTCAAGAATTCATATGGCACTTGTTGTTGATGAATATGGTGGAACTGATGGTCTTTTAACAATTGAGAATCTTATTGAGGAAATTGTTGGCGAGATTGAAGATGAACATTCTGAGGCTGAGGTTTATAAGATTAATATTTATGAAAATTTTATTGATGTGCCAGCTAGGACAACTATACAAGAAGTCGAGGAAATACTTGGCTTTGAACTTTTGAATGATGATATCGACGAAGAAATTGATACAATCGGTGGTTTGGTATTTCTTTTAGCAGGCAGAATACCTCAAAGAGGAGAATTAATAACACACCCGAAAGGTTTTGAAATGGAAATAAAAGAAGTTGATCAAAGAAAAATAATTAATGTTAGATTTAGATTAAAAGTTAAATAAAAACGACTTTCACTTTGTTGGGAGAAAAATGAAATA
>MDTB01040616.1_pt1 | contig 13708 bp, 15 predicted proteins | sample 811161 | NCBI WGS metagenome assembly MDTB01 (sample SAMN05326650, study PRJNA326480) | marine metagenome | isolation source: seawater | place: Mediterranean Sea | collected 2009
CCGATCCTAAGACATTTATTTTCATTAATGGTTTTATATTACATTATATTTGATAAAAGCAAATTAATAGATTTTTATGAATAAAAAAATTTTCATTATTCTTCCGCACAAGGATCAGTTTATAAAAAATTACTCTGGATCGGCATCTATTTGGGTTAAAGATTTTTTTAAAAAATCAAAATTTAAAAAATTAATTAAAATTTTTGGATCAACTGACAGATTACAAAACGTTTTTATAAAAAAAAATTACTGCAATATAAAAATACCTAAATTTAAAATATTAAGCAAATCAAACTTTTATCTTAATAAGTTAATAGAATATTGTAGTTTGGAAAAACCATCTGTTGTCGAAATTCACAATAGACCATCATATTTATTATCAATTTCAGAAAAATATTTAAATACAAATTATATTCTAATTATACATAATGATCCTTTAAATCTTAGAGGCTCAAATACTATTGAAGAAAGAAAACATCTTCTTAAAATATGTTATAAAATTTATTTTGTTAGTTCGTGGGTGGAGGAAAAATTCTTTTCAGGAATTGATAAAAATTTTTATACTAACTTTAAAACAATTTATCCTAGCATTGACAAAATTAATAATTTACCTAAAAAAAAGAATCTGATTATTTTTTCAGGTAAACTAAATGCCGCAAAAGGTTTTGATAAATTTGCAAGGGCTATAATAAAAATTTTAAACAAGCATAAAAAATGGGAAGCTATAATAATTGGAGATGAACCAAGGGAAAAATATTCATTTAAACATATAAGATTGATTTATACTGGATGGATACCTCAAGATAAAGTTTTAGCTTTATATAATAAATCTAGTATTACTGTTGTTCCTTCACTATGGGAGGAACCGTTTGGGAGATCTTCATTGGAAGCTGGTTCACGTGGTAATGCCGTAATAATATCAAAAAAAGGTGGCTTACCCGAAACAATTGAAAACCCAATTTTTTTAAAAAATGTTACTTCCTCAGCCATTTATAACGAAATAAATAATTTAATTAAAAATAAAAAATTATTAAAAAGTATTCAGAAAATATCATTTAAAAAACCATTACACTTAATTAGAAAGAATATTTTAACAATTGATAAACACAGAGAAAATGCACTTAAATCATTTAAAAAATTTTATATTAACAAAAATTCGAAATTAAAAATTTTACATGTATTTAATCGTGCTGAAAAAATTGGAGGTAGAATTTATTTTATTTCAACAGGAAAAAAAATTGAAAATGGACTAATTAGATTAGGACATGACGTCGAAGGAATAAGCGATAGAGATGTTTTAAGCTATAATTCTAAAATTAATGCAAAAAAAGTACTTAATCGTATTTTTTTAGAAAAATCTTTATATTATAGACCTGATATAATTTTACTGGGACACGTGAATACGATTAATGATGAAACATTTTCTCAGATAAAAAATATAAGTAAGCATACAATTTTTTCTCAATGGTATGAAGATAATTTAACTCTAAACGGTCCTGATTTTGAAAAAAATTACTTAAATCTTAAAACAAATTTTAATTACCTAGACAATTTTTTTATATCTACACATCCTGATGACGTTAGCAAAAAGATAAAATCTATTAGATATCATTTCTTGCCCACCCCAGTCGATAAAAATATTGAAAAATTAAATATATATAATCAAGATGATTATACACATGATGTTTTTTTTGCAATGAGTCATGGTGTTAACAGGGGAACCATTAAGTCTGGAAAAAAAGATGAAAGAGAGATATTTGTAAAACAGTTAATTGAACTTAATAAAAATTTAAAGTTTGATATATATGGATATAATGAACGTAATCCGATTTGGTCTGAAAGTTTTTATTCTGCAATATCAAGATCATCTATGGCTGTTAACATTAACAGGGGTAGGCCAAAAAAATATTCATCTAGTAATAGAATAGGGTCCTTAATAGGAAATGGTTTATTGACTTTTATTGATTATAAAAAAAAGTTTAATCATTTTTTTAACAATAAAGAAATTATTTTTTATCATGACAAAAATGATCTATCTGAAAAATTAAATTTTTATAAAAGAAATGATAAAATGAGAAGACTTGTTGCAAGAAACGGCCAAAGAAAATATTTTAAATTATTTAATGAAATAGAGGTAGCAAAATATATAGTAAATGAATCTATAGGTATTAATAATTACAAGCCTAAATGGAGCAAATATTTAAAGTAGCATGCAAATACAATTTACTAATTTATTTAAACTTGCTCCTGAAAAAAAAAAAATATTTAAAAAGATTAATTTTTTAATTAAAAATAATCATTTTATTGGAGGTTCTGAGGTTGAAAATTTTGAAAAAGAATTTTCTAAATTTGTAGGTTCAAAATATTGTGTAACAGTTGGAAATGGTACAGATGCGTTATATTTATCTATAAAAGCATTAAATTTAAAAAAGGGAAGCGAGGCTATAATCCCTGTTAATACGTGGATATCTACAGCTGAAGCAGCGGCAAATGCTGGTCTAAAAGTTATTTTCTGCGATATAAATTTAGAAGATTATTCTATAGATTTAAATGATTTAAAAAAAAAAATTTCTAAAAAAACTAAATTAATTCTTCCCGTTCATTTATATGGCAACCCCTCTAACATGATTCAAATCAAAAAAATAATTAATACTAAAAATATTAAAATTATTGAAGACTGCGCACAGGCTCACGGCTCAACTATAAATAATAAGCATGTTGGGACGTTTGGTAACATTGGAACTTTTAGTTTTTTTCCAGGGAAAAATATCGGTTGCTTTGGTGATGGAGGTGCTATTGTAACAAATGATAAAAAATATTTTGAGTATATATTAAGAGCTAGAAATCACGGTTCTTTAAAGAAATATGATCATAAGTTCTCAGGTTATAATTCAAGATTAGATAGCATTCAAGCTGCTATTTTAAGAATAAAGTTAAGAAATTATAATAAGGCGTTAAAAAAAAGAATTGATATTGCAGATATTTATTTTAAAAATTTAAAAGTCATAAGTGAGCTTCAGTTATTTAAATTAAAAAAAGGTTACAAATCTTGTTATCATCAATTCGTAATTAGAACAAATGTTAGAAACAAATTGCAAAACTTTCTACAAAAAAAAAGAATCTCAACAATGGTACATTACCCATATATGCTAAATGAACTACAATTTTTTAATTATAAACAAAAATTAAGAAATTCAAAAAATCTAGGTAAAAAGATACTAAGTTTGCCAATATCAGAAGAACACACAAAGAAGGAAATTATCTATGTATGTAAGCAAATTAAAAATTTTTTTAAAAAAATATATTAATTTATTTAATGGGTATAAATTTTGAAAAAAAATATTATTATTTTTAAAAATGATGCTGTAGGTGATTTAGTCCAAAGTTTAGATGCTATAAATAACATAATTAATCATAATATTAATAATCAAATTTTAATCTACCTATCTGAAAGAAGTAAAAATTTTAATTTTTTATTTAATTTTAATAATGTTAAAATTAATATTCTTAATTACAACTTAACAATTTTAGAAAAAATTAAGCTATTATATTCGTTATTTAAGGGTAATATTGAAACTGTATATATATTAACACCTAAAAATTTTTATTATTATCTTCCAGTTATATTTAGAAAAACTAAATTCTATGCTTTGTGCATTAATTCAAATAATAGTTACAAAAGACCATCTAATTTTTTAAGAAAATATCTTTATAAATTTGTAATTAATCAAAGAGATGATGTTTCTAAAAGAAAATCTACTATGCAGCTACAAAGAGAATTAACAAATGATCTTGATTTCAATAAAAATTATAAAATTTCAAATATACCAATATTAAAAAATAAAAACCTTCCTTATTTAAAAAATTATATTTACTTTCATTTAAAAATATCAAACTTTGATAAATTGGGGTGGGGTATTAATGAATTAAAAAAGATATTTGATGAATTTTTAAAATATAAAAAAAATATTATTTTTACGAGAGATATAGACATGATTAATTCAAAAGAAAATTATAAAAAATATTTTAACGTAGTTAATTTTGATACAAATGAAAGATCGTTGAATGATACAAATATATATCTTTATGAAAATATCAGGGGAAGTGATTTATATAATGTAATTAGAAATGCTAATAAAGTTGTTGCTTTTCATGGTATGATGACAAATTTGGCTTCTATTGAAAAAAGACCAGTCTTAGATCTCTTTTATTGCGATATAAGTTCTTTAGAAGATTTTAGAAGATATAAAAATGCTTTGTACGAATTCAAACCAACTTATAAAGACTATGATTTTATTGTTCCAAGTAAAAATATTAATAAAACAATTAACAAAATGAAGTTTTCACTTAAAAAAATTAATGGATAAAAAATTAATAGTAAGATTATCAAACGAGTTAGGTAATCAAATGTTTATGTATGCCTCTTCCTACGCTATAGCAAGAAAACTTAATAGATTATTACTAATTGATAACGAAAGTGCATTTTTAAGTAGAAAAAATATAAGTAAATATGGTTTAGGTGAATTTTCTATTTCATCAAAAATTGCTGATAATGAAAACAAGTATTTAGGTACAAAAGGGTATTTAAAAAGAAAAATTTTGAAAAAAATTGATTTATTAAAAAATAATAAAAGTTTTTTTATCGAGCCTAGAGAATCAAATAAAATAACTAGATTTAATAAACAAATTTATAATTTAAATCTATCAAATAGCGTTTATTTGGAAGGATATTTTGAAACGGAAAAATATTTTGAAGATATAAAGGATATTATACTCAAAGAATTTACTTTTTTAAGAAGCGAATTTTATAAAAAATCAATGTTTTTTAGTATTCTAAATAAAGAAGATTCAGTGTCAATTTGCCTTAGACAGAACAGATTTATAGAAGGAAAAAACCAAGATAATAAATCAAATAGACTAAAATCTGAACAATTCAAAAATGAACAAATAAGTTATATAAATAAGTCAATTGATTACTTAAAAAGTATGACTAAAAACCCCACTTTTTATTTATGGTCAAATGATTTAAAAAATATAGATATATCTATGTTTAATTCTAAAATTACAACAGTGACTCATAAAGAGGATTTTTTATCAAAAGTTGATCAAAGATCGCTTGATTTATTTCTAATTTCTCAATGTAATCACCATGTTGTTATCCCATCATCCTTTAATTGGTGGGGTGCTTGGTTATCAAAAAGAGAAGGAAAAATTATATGTCGACCAAATGATAACCTTTTTAGTAGTTTTAAAGTAAATAATCTTGATCTATGGCCTGTTGATTGGAAGGTAATATCATGAGTCTAATTGAAATTGGAAAAAAATACCCTTCTAGCAAGAATATTTCAGGCTTTATTCAATTATATGAAAAATATTTTACTTCTTTGAGGAACTTGAAAATTAATATTTTAGAAATCGGTATTGAAAATGGTGATAGTTTGCGTATTTGGCGTGAATTTTTTCCAAATGCAAATATTTGTGGCATTGATATTATTAAAAAAGATTTCAAAATTGACAAAGTTGATATACTCCAAGGTGATCAATCAAATCATTTATTTCTAAAATCAGTTACTGACAAGTATAAAAATTTTGATATCATTATTGATGATGGAAGCCATCAATCTAAACATATTATTACATCGTTTAAATTTCTTTTTCCATTTTTAAATAATAATGGAATATATGTTGTCGAAGATCTTCAAACATCATATTTTCCAAGATACGGTGGCTCTAGAATAAACCTACAAAAAAAAAATTCTTCAATGAATTTTATTAAATCTTTAACTGATTCAATTAATTATGAGAAGAATAATCGACCTTATTTCCGAAAAAATAATTTTGATGGTCTTATTAACTCAATTTATTTTCACCAAAATATTGCTTTCATTTATAAAGGTGAAAGTGTTAATTATTTTTACAATGAGGATTTTAAGGAAACTTTTACTGACAAAGTAAAAAAAATTTTATCTTATTTCTTTTAAATTTTAACTTTTATGAAGGCTATTATTTTAAATCTCTTAGCATGGATTATGTTGCCGATAATGGATGGTTTTGCAAAATATTTAAGTTTTACAATACCAGTATTACAAATTACTTGGTCTAGATATTTCTTCACTGTGATTATTGCTTTACCAATAATGTTAATCTTTTTTAAAAAAAATTTTAAATGGACAGATCAACCAAAGCTTCAATTAATTAGGGGATTATTATTATTTTGTGCCAATATTTTATTTTTCTATTCAATATCAATTATATCTTTAGCAAAAGCTTTAACTTTAGCTTTTATTGCTCCATTAATAGTCACTGTTTTATCTCCAATTTTTTTAGGCGAAAAAGTGGGTTTTCGAAGATGGGCAGCTGTTATCGTCGGATTTATTGGATCTTTGATTGTTTTAAGACCAGGTTTTGTTGAAATTAATTTAGCAAGTATTGCAGCTTTAGGAACAGGAGTTTTGTATGGTTTTTATTTAATTGTAACCAAAAAGTTGTATAAATCAGATCATCCCCTGTTAACACTTTTGCTTACAGGTGTAGTGGGTGCTATTATTGGATCATTAATTATGCCATATGTTTGGGTACAACCCACTGTTACAGAATGGTTCATGATGTTTGCTATAGGGTTCTTTGCATCCATAGGTCATTTATTTTTAATTCTATCATTAAAGTATGCCGATGCATCAAAGCTTGCTCCATTTGGATATTTTGAGATCATTACCAATATCTTAATTGGTTACTATTTCTTTGATCACTTTCCTGACAACTGGACTTTCTTAGGATTATTTGTAATCATTTCTTCTGGAGCATATATATTCAGGAGGGAAACTCTAAATAGACCTAATTAATTACTTAATCAAATAGATTAAGTTACTACTCTAAATCATTGATATAATTGAAAATTTTAATTAAGTTAAAGTAATTAATTAAGAAATGATATTTCAGAATAACAGTCGATAAAATAAATTATACAATTGAAAAATTTAATAATGCTAAAAAAATATAATAAAATCAATGAAATTAGAGATTTGAAAAAATAGATAAAAAAAAACAAATAATAAATATCAAAAAAGTAGAAATATTTAGAAAAATGTTGAATTTTAGGGAAAAAATGACCTATTAATAAACCAGGATTTAAGAGCTTTGCATAAAAGGAATATAGCGTTTAAACGCTCATAGAAGGGGTATATTTTGACATTTACCGATATATAGTACAACTGAAAGGGGAAAATAAAAATATTAAGATAAAAGGGGATAATTGTTAAAAAACCCTTGTTATTACTTACTTTTAGAACGAAAAACCTTCTTTTTTCAGTAATTTTTTCTTGGCTTTTTGGCCCCCAGGAGCAGAAAAACCACCTAAACTTCCATCAGATCTAATAACTCTATGACATGGTATTCTGGGTGCGTATGGGTTCTTGGCACATGCATTCGCCACAGCTCTAGCTGACCTGGGTCTATTTATAGCAATAGCAACCTGTTTATAAGTTTTTACCTTACCTTTAGGTATATTTTTAAGATATTTCCAAACCTTAATTTGAAATTTAGTACCATCCATAATCTTGAAAAAAGCAAAAAACCCCTGTTTCCTTGTGCTTTTTAAGGCACAAAGAACAGTAGTTTTGGCACGTCGTTGTATGCGCTACCGCCATGCCTTCCGCCCTGCGATTTTAGCGCTACTCCGCAAGACTTTCTGCCCCCTGGGCTTGAACCTCTCGGTTTTTCCCCAATCGGCCAGTTAAGGGTTGCCCCTTAATTCATTCTTAATATATCAAATCACCTAGGTTGAATGTATCACTTTATAAGTGTTTTTTAGGATAGGTCTGTGAATTATGTTAATAACTCTCTAAAGAATGAGAAGGCCTATTAAAACTATAAATCCTATCATTATAACCCCAAATATAGCGGCTATTGATTTATTTTTAGTTTTTTCATCTAGCTTTGACCAAAAATTCAATATTAGAAACAATCCAATTATTACTATTAAACCAATTAAAATATATTTCGGCATAAATAAATTTAACTTATTTGCTTGACTTCTTAAATGAGTTATATTATTACTATTGATAACAATTAATTATCGATAGTAATAATATGAATGAAATTATAACAAACATAAAATCACTCCATCAAGAAACACTAAATAATCTTAAAAGCTCTAAGGCAAATAATACAATTAGAGCTTATAGATCTGATTTTAAAGATTTTGGGATATTTTGTGCAAGGCACGGATTTGACTCATTACCGTCTGAACCTAAAATTGTATCTTTATACTTAACGCATTTATCAAAAAACTCTAAAATAAGCACTATCAGAAGAAGACTTGTATCCATAAGTATAGTTCATAGATTAAAGGGTCATTATTTAGATACGAAACATCCTATTATAATAGAAAATTTAATGGGCATAAGGAGGGTTAAAGGTAGTGCTCAAAAAGGTAAAAAACCATTATTAATCAGTCATTTAAAATCAATTATTAATGTAATAGATAAACAAATAACTGATGAAATTAAAAAGTCTAGAGATAAAACTTTAATTCTTATAGGGTTTGGAGGTGGGTTTAGGAGAAGTGAATTAATATCTATAGATCATGAAGACCTAGAATTCGTGCAAGAAGGTCTTAAAATAAATATAAAAAGATCAAAAACCGATCAATTTGGTGAAGGGATGATGAAAGGTATACCCTACTTTCAAAACGAACTGTATTGTCCAGTTGAAAGTTTAAAAAAATGGTTAAAATTATCAGAAATTAAATCTGGACCTATATTTAGGCGTTTTTCAAAGGGTTTGTCATTAACAAAAAATAGATTAACTGATCAATCAGTAGTGTTATTAATAAAAAACTATTTAGAATTAGCAGGTATCGACAATTTAAATTATTCAGGTCACAGTTTAAGATCAGGTTTTGCAACTGTAGCAGCTGAGTCCGGAGCTGATGAAAGAAGCATTATGGCAATGACAGGTCATAAAACTACTCAAATGGTAAGAAGGTACATTAGGGAAGCAAATATATTCAAAAATAACGCTTTAAATAAAATTAAAATATAATTTAAGAAAAATATTTTAAAGCAAAATAAACAATTATAGGTACAGTAATGAAAGATATTAATGTTGATACAACTATAGTGCTTGCTACGCTATCCACAATTTTTTTAGGTGAATAAATAGATGCAACAAGATAGTTTAAGACTGCACTAGGCATTGAGCATTGTATTAACAAAACGCCTGCTGCAAAACCAGATAAGTTAAAAAATTTAATTAAAATTATACCAATTATAGGACCACCAATCATTCGAGAAAATGAACTAACTAATGCTTTGCTAAAAGAAAAAATTTTTAATCTAGTTAATGCTATTCCTAAGGACATAAGAATTAAAAAAATTGTTGCAAACATTAACCATTCAGTAGTATTTTGAACAAACACTGGTAAAGTAATATCGTTATAAAGAATTATTGATGATAAAATTATTGCGTAGAATGGAGGATTTTTTAATATAATTTTTATATTGAACTTTCTATCGGCTAAAAAAACACCTAAAGTAAAATGAAATAGTATAATAATTGAAGTGATTGATGCTGAAACCCCAAGTCCTTGAGATCCATAAGCAAATAGGCATATAGGCAAACCCATATTCCCTGTATTAGGCAAAATTAAAGGTGGAAGTTCTCTGATAATGTCCTTAGTTCTTAAAAAAAATAATGTTGGTATTCCGATTAATGCAAAAAGGATAATTGCTAGCAAATAATACCAAAAATAATTTTTAAAAATGTCAAAATCAATACCTGTTGACGTTACTGCATAAATTATCATCGCTGGAGTGCCTATATTTGCAGCAAAATTTGTTATAAATGTAGTGTCAATTTTAGGATTGTTTTTCCCTAGATAGTATCCAATGCCAATAACAAAAAAAACTGGAAAAAGAACTTCAAATAGCTTGATATAGATATCCATTTTTAAAAAAGTCTAATCAAGATAGGATCTTTAAGTATATTTTTAATAGATTTTAAAGATTTTAAACATTTTTGCGCATTTAATTCATTAACTTTATGTGTAATAATTATAATAGAAGCGGTTTTATTTTTATGGTCGGGAATTTGTATTAATCTTTCAACTGAAATTTTTCTTTTGGCTAATTGTTTGGTTATTTGAGATAGCACACCCGGTCTATCTCTAACCTCAAGTCTAAGATATAAGGAATTTGAATAATTGTTTATATTATATGTATTTACAGATTTTCTATTGATATTTGGTAAACCAAATGGATATTTAATATTGCCTCTTAAAATTGATAAAAAATCTGACATTAAAGCTGAAGAAGTTGCACCTGGTCCAGCACCCTCCCCTTGTAAAATGCTTTCCCCTACTGGATTACCGTTAACTATTACAGCGTTCATAACTCCATTAACGTTACCTATATAGGTATCCTTTTTAACTAAACACGGATGTACTCTTTCAAATAATTTATTATTAATAAGCTCTGTAATTCCTAACAATTTTATTCTAAAATTAAGTTGGTTCGTTACGTCAATATCTTTATAGTCAATATTTTCTATCCCCTCCATTAAACATTTTTTTTTAGAAATTTTTTTATTAAATGATAATGAGGATAATATTCTAATCTTAGCAAATGCATCATATCCATTTAAATCAAGCTTAGGATTTCCAGGCTCCGCATAACCTAAACTTTGCGCCTTTTTAAGTACATTTGAAAAGGTATCTTTTGTAGTTTCCATTTCAGATAAAATATAATTACAAGTACCATTTAATATTCCATACACTTTAGTTATTTTGTTTGTAGCTAAACCTTCTTTAATAGTTCTCAGTATGGGTATACCTCCTGCTACAGATGCTTCAAATTCTAAATTAACTTTATTTTTTTCTGCAAGCATCGATAAATAGTCACCGTGTTTAGCAATAAGCGCTTTATTTGGCGTTATAACATGAATTTTATTCTTTAAAGAAAGTTCGACAATTTTTTTTGACATACCGTCAGAATTACCAATTGCCTCAAATAAAATATCTACTTTGGCTTTTTTAATAATCTCTAAAGGATTTTTGTAAAAAATATTTTTATTTATTTTAAATTTTCTTTTTTTATTAATATTTTTTGCTGAAATAGCTGTTATTTTTATTTTTTTTCCAGTTTTAAGTTCTATATCTTTTTTTTTATAATTTAATTCATTTAATAAATAGCTACCTATTTGGCCAAGCCCAACGACTGCTATATTTACATTTTTTTTCATAATTAATTATCTATATCTGGATAACCTGTATTATTTGAATAATTTATTACTGAATTTTTAAATTCCTCAAAAGAAACATTTTTAATTTTTGATTTAGCAACTTTAAGTGGTTTTTTTTTAATTTTGTCTATTTTTTTAATTTGCTTTTCATTTTTAACAACTTTTTTTTTGACTATCAACTTATCTCTTTTAATTTTTTTATTTTCTTTTTTCTTAAATACTTTTTTAATTGGCTTTTTTTTCATCTCTATAGGAATTTTAATATCAGTACCTGAAATTTGATCAGATTTAACAGACTTTGTATCAGAAGATGAACATTGTTTTAAGTTTTCATTGATACAATCTAGTTTAATATTTGTCTCCCACGAATATGATAAATTAGTAAATATAAATAAAAAAAATAAGACGTAAATTTTGTTCATATAAGCCCCCTGCTTTCAGGAAAATTAAATTTAATATTCATGTTTTGAACTGCTTGTCCTGAGCCTCCTTTTATCAAGTTATCTATAGCTGATAATATAATATACTTATTTTTATACTTTGTTTTACAAACTGATATATGACATTCATTTGTATTAATTACATCATTTGTGCTTATATAACTATTTATTTTCTTTACTTTAACAAATTGTTTTTTTGCAAATGTACTTTTAAGTATTTTATTTAGTTTTTCTAAGGACATACCTTTCTTAGTTTCTATATATATAGTACTTAGTATACCTTTAAACATCGGAGACAAATGTGGCGTAAAAGTTATATTTAAATTTTTCTTATTTACGATTTTTTTTATTTCTTGTTCAATTTCAGAATTATGTCTATGAAATCCGACACCATATGGCTTTAGAGATTCGTAAAGATTTTTTTTAGCATAAATTTTATGAACACCTCTGCCAGCTCCAGAATAACCTGATTTAGAGTCTACGATGATATTGTTTAATTTGATTATATCTTTTTTTATGAGTGGAATTAATGGCAAAAGTATTGATGTTGGATAACAACCAGGACATGAAATTATTTTAAATTTTTGGATAATTTTTCCTGTGAATTCAGGTAGTGAATAAATACTTTTTTTAATGTTACCTGGGGCTCTATGTTTTTGTTTGTACCAAGTATAATAACTTTTTGAATTATTCAATCTAAAATCAGCAGCTATATCTATCAAAATATTTTTTGATAACAAAATTTTTGATATATCTTGCGCTTCTCCATTAGGAAGAGCAGTAAATACTATATCTACATTTTTTAGATAAGATTTATTAAATTTAACTATGTTTGGTAATTTTTTACTTTTTAAAGATTTATCATAAAAAGATATATTTTTACCAACTGAAGATTTGCCACAAAGATATTTGATTAGAATATTTTTGTGCTTAGATAAAATCTTAACTAGTTCAATACCAATGTAACCAGTTGATCCTGCAATTAATACATTAATCTTAGCCATTCTTTATTATAACAGTTAATAGAAAAAAAAAAATTATCTTTTAGAAAATTGAAAGCTTCTTCTAGCTTTTCTATGGCCGTATTTTTTTCTTTCTACGGCTCTAGAGTCTCTTGAGGTTAGTTTCTCTTTTTTTAAGGTAGGTTTTAAACTCGAATCAAATAATAATAAAGCTTTTGATATTCCATGTACCATAGCACCGGCTTGGCCTGTGTGACCACCACCTTTTACGCTACATCTTACATCATAACTAGTTGCTTGATTTATAATTTCAAAGGGTCTTAAAATTTGCATTTTATGATTAGATCTTTGAAAATAGTCTTCATAGTTTTTTCCATTAACTAAGATTTTTCCTGAACCTTTTTTTAACCAAATTTTAGCAATTGATTTTTTTCTTCTACCAGTGGCGTACATGCTATCTTTAAAGTCTAGTTTGTTTATATTTTCACTCATTTAAACTTAATTTCTAACTATATTTTTATTATTTAGTTTAGTTAAATCAATAACTGTAGGATTTTGTGATGAATGAGGATGGTTATCTCCTGTATACATTTTAAGTTTTGTCAGTTGTTTTCTTCCTAGAACGCCGCCTGGCAACATTCTCTTTACTGCTAATTTAAGACTTTCGTTAGGTTTTTTTTCACTAAGTTTTTCTGGTGTAATTTCTTTAATACCCCCTGGATATCCAGTATGTCGATAATATTTTTTATTCTGAAACTTCTTTCCTGTAAATTTTATTTTTTCAATATTTTTAACTACAACGAAGTCACCGTGGTCAACATGGGGGCTATATGTGCTTTTATTTTTGCCTCTAATTATTTTAGAAATAATTGATGCAAGTCTGCCCACAACAGCATTTTTTGCGTCAATTTCAAACCAATTAGATGAAATTTCACTTTTTTTAACAAATTTTGTCATTCTGCAGGATTAATACTTCTTATTACTAAAAAGTCAATTAATTGGTTGTATAAAACTGTTTAAAATCAATAGTAATTTAGGCTTTTTTAATAACTTGCACCATACATCAAA
>MDTB01167798.1_pt1 | contig 13708 bp, 13 predicted proteins | sample 811161 | NCBI WGS metagenome assembly MDTB01 (sample SAMN05326650, study PRJNA326480) | marine metagenome | isolation source: seawater | place: Mediterranean Sea | collected 2009
AATAAAAATGCTTATTTCACAAAAAGTCAATTTCCATTATCAGAGACACAAAGTGCATATGACCTTCTTTGGAGAATGTGTGAAAGTTATGAATTGTGGTGTAAAGAAACAGGTTATAAAAATAAGATAAAATTAAATTTAATTTAATTATGAGGCTCAAAATTTTTAAAAAGGCACCTAATTTTAAACTTCCATCTACTAATGGTACAATTGTAGAATTAAATAAAATAAAAAAAAATGTTATTTTATACTTCTATCCAAAGGATGACACCCCTGGGTGCACTTTAGAAGCTAAAGATTTTAGTAAATTAAATAAATTAATTAACAAATATAACACAATTATATTTGGAATTTCTAGAGACAGTATAGAAAGTCATAAAAAATTTAAAAAAAAATATAAAATTAAGTTTGATTTGCTCTCTGATGAAAATTTAATAACAATTAAAAAATATGGAGTATGGGGAAAGAAATCTTTTCTTGGAAAAAGCTATATGGGAGTCGTAAGGTCTACCTTTTTAATTAAATCCTCACGTAAAATCCACAAAATATGGAGTAACGTAAGAGTTAAAGACCATGCAAAAGACGTTTTTAAGGAAACCGAAAACCTAGAGCAATAATCTTGTTAATGTTAAATAGATTTATTTCAAAATTAATTTTAATTTTATTAATTCATCAAAAATTGGATTTTTCATAGTTGTTATGTATCATTTAATAAACAAAAAAACTACAAATCGAAAGTATTTGAATGAAGTTCTTCGTTACTAATATTTTTTTAACATATATCTTTTATTAATTTTACAACTAAATCCGCACTTAATTTACAGGAATTTCAATTAAACTATTTATAAAGTTACTGAATGTTTTAAAAGTATGCTGTACAACTAGTTTTTCTCCTATCTTTTCAATTACTACAAACCCACCTTCGTTTCTATCTAAACTGCCTGCGTTATTTTCATCTAAAAATTTTTTTCCATCTGCCCAACTTTCTAATTGGAAACCATGACCGCTTAAAATTATATTTTTTCCCATACTTATTTTTAAATTTAAAACTATTTTTTTTAAGTGATTTGCCATAATTTTTCTTTGCTGGGGTTTTAACATCGATCTGTAAACTAATGAATTTGAAATTTGGTCAATTTTTCCAAATGCTATTTCTGCTGTCATTAATGCACGACAACTTGGGCTTGATATAACATAGCTTATTTTTACATCCAAAATATCAAAAATATTTTTGATAAGTTTAGCCTCCTCTATACCTTGGGGAGTGAGGCAAGTCGCTTTTTTAAATGTCGAATTTTTAACATCTAGATTTTGAGACAACGCATAAGCATCAAACCCCGGGGCATCATTCCATTTTTCTCTTTGAGTATGTCTGAAATGTAAAATATAACCACCCTCTTGAACTTTCGCAGCCCAAATCTCATTACTTGTTTTACCTTCTTTTTTCTCAATTTTTTTTGTAATTTTATTTTTAAATTTATTTACAATTTTTTCTTTATTCTCATTAATATTAAATAAAGACTCAAATAATATTATCAATACAGATATTAAAATGAAAAATCTGTAGAAATAAAAAAATCTTTTTTTTATTTTTTTATTTTTTAAAAATTTTAAACTCACTTTATTTAATATATATTTGATTTTTATAAAATTTCAATTAAATGATATTTTAAAATGAAAAAAGATTTATTTAAAAAATATCACGTTACTCGACCAAATTTAATCACAAGTGTATATTTTAATTTTATTTATAATTTAGTTAGCAACATTATTGTTTTTAATAAAAAAAGGGTTTTGGATTTTGGTGGAGGTATAGGACATTTAAAAAAAAAATTAGTTGCAAAAGGCGCGACTGTGAAAATCTATGATATTGTCAAAGAAATATCTGATATAAATGACTACAAAAATTTCAAATTTGATATTATTATTTTTTGTCAAGTTTTATGCGTTGTTAATAAAAAAGAAATTTTAGAAATAATTAATTTTTTAAAAAAAAAAAAAAAATATAAAAATTATATCAGTTTTTTCCACACAAACATTTTTAAACAAATTATTTGCATTTATTTTAGGACACTCGGAGGCTCATAAAGATACAAAATTAAGACCTGATGAGGAATATAATTTATTAAAAAATAATTTTAAAATTATAAAACTTAGAAATTATTATTTATTTAAAATATTTGTTTTAAAAACTTAAAATTATATTATAAAATTATTCAAATCCATTTATTATTTTTTGATATTTCAACTAAATCTCCAATTTCATATCCCTGTCTTTTTTGCATAAGTTTTATAAAATTAGATGTTTCAAATAAATTCTCAAAAGTTCCCATATCTAGCCATGTAATACCTCTACCTAATATATTATAATTTAATTTTGTTTTATTAAGAATATTAAGAAAGTCAGTAATCTCATATTCACCTCTCTTAGATTTTTTTATTTTTGACATTTGGCTAATGCTAATATCATTAAATATATACAATCCTGTGACGGCTAATCCATTTTTTATTTTCTTAGATTTTTCTTCAAAGGTTTCGATTTTATTATTTTTAATTTTAACATTTCCAAAATCCCACGGATTTTTTACTTTGTATAAAAAAATTGAATTTGTTTTTTTCTTAAGTTGCTCCAAGATTATTTTTGATAAGCTTTCTCCATAAAAAAAATTGTCACCTAAAATAAAAATGTTTTGTTTCGACTTAGAAATATATTTTTTAGCTAAATTGAAGCCTTGAGATATACCTTCGGGTTTTGGTTGGTGCTTGTATTGAATTTTTATTCCAAACTTTTTTCCATTACCAAGAACTTCTTTAAAAATCTTTATATCTTTTTTATTTGTAATAATAAGAAAGTCTCTAATACCGACTAACATCAGTAGTGATAAAGGATAGTGAATCATTGGTTTATTAAATACAGGCAAAATGTGTTTATTATAGATTTTAGTTAATGGAAATAATCTAGTACCCTGTCCTCCAGCTAAAATTACACCTTTCATAGTAAAGTTTTACCTATCCTATTTTTTAAATTTTTTAAATTTGAGAAATATTGAAGATTTTCTTTATTTAAATACCATTCAAAAGTTTTTTGTATCCCGCTAGAAAATTTTATCTTTGGCTTCCATCCAAGTTTTTTTAATTTATTATTATTTAATGAATATTTTAAATCATGACCAGGCCTATCTTGAACATATTTTACCCTGGGTCTTTTTTTAAAATATTTTAAGTAGTTTGCTTTTAAAAGCTTTACAATATGATTATTAGATAAACAGTCATTTGATGAAATATTATATATTTCACCTTTTTTTCCTTTTTTAAGAATTATTTTAATACCATTTATTGTATCAGATACATGTGTCCAGTTTCTCATATTTTTTCCACTTCCATATATTTCAACTGGTTTATTTTGAATTAAACTCATAATTGATCGTGGTATAAATTTTTCAGGCAACTGAAATTCTCCATAATTATTTGCTGGATTTATGATGAGTGAGTTAAGATTGTAAGTTTTATTAAAAGCCCTAACAAAATTATTACAGCTAGCTTTGCTAGCAGAATAGGGATTATTTGGTTTTATGCATGCAGCTTCATTAAATTTATAATCAGATGAGAGGTTTATATCTCCATATATTTCATCAGTTCCTATATGAACAAATTTAAAGTTTTTTTTATATTTTTGATATCTCAAGGATGAAATCAACAATTTTATTGTTAATGAAATGTTTTGATTAGCTATTTTAAGAGGTGTCTCTATCGATCTGTCAACATGACTATCTGCGGCTAGGTTAATTAAAAATTCTGGTTGAAATTTTTTTACTATTTTATCTAATTTATTTTGATTAAATAGAGAAATATCCAATTTAATTAATTTATAATTTTTTTCCGATCTTAAAAAAAATTTATTTGATGAGTAACCATTTTTATCTAAATTTAAAATTTGATGATTTTCTTTTAAAAGTTCAGAAATTAAATTTGTTCCAATAAAACCAAGCCCTCCTGAGATAATAATTTTACTCATCTAAATTTTTTTTATTTAATATTATATCTATTGAATACTGTGGTTGTTTATTAATTACAGATAAAACTCTTCCTAAATACTCACCAAGTAGCCCAAAAATTAAAAGCTGTAATCCTGAGAAAAAAAGTATAATTAATACCAATGAGGCATATCCTAAAGGCAATTCCGGATTTGTATATTTTTCAACTAAAATATACAAACCTAATAAAAAAGAAAAGAATGACAGAAAAAAACCAGCAACGGATATTACTCTTAGAGGTTTTGTACTGAAATTAAATGCAACATTGCTAAATAATTTTAACAATTTTAAAAATGTATAGCCTGATTGTCCTTTATATCTTGGTTTATGATCAACATCTATTTGACCAATTTTAGAAGTGGTATTAAAAATTATACCATCAATATAAGGCGAAGGTCCTTCGTAATTTAAAATTTCTTTCACTAGATTTATATCAATTGATTTAAAGCTACTTAAATAGATTTCACTTGGCTTATTTAAAATAAAATTAACAAATTTATCATTAATCTTACTTCCAATGTTTCTTAAAAAATTATGTTCTTTTTTTTTGTATTTTGTATAAACAACATCATAGTCATTTTGAAAAGTATAATCGTAAAGTTTTTTAAGCTCTGTAGGTGAGTTTTGAAAATCATCATCTATAATAAATATTTTTTTTCCTTTTACAAATTTTAATCCTGCCATAACAGCATTATGTTCACCATAATTTTTTTTTAATCTAATATAAATTACTCTATCAGGATATTTTTTATGAATTTTTAAACATTTCTCGTGGGTTTGATCACTACTAAAATCATTGACAATTACAAATTCAATATTTTCACTTTGAAACACATTGCTCACCTCATCAACAAGAGGCTCTATAGTCTCTTCGCTATTAAAAGCAGGTATTAAAATTGATGCTTTAGTCATAATTTAAAATAAGATAATCATAGTATAAATTATAAAAATATACTTTGAATTTATAAATGAATTAATAAATGAAAAATAGATTAATTAAAATATCTTTATATAAAAAAAATAATAAAAATGGTTTAACATATGTAATTGAGAAGCAAATTCCTTTCAAAATCAAGAGGGTTTTCCTCAAATATAAATTTGAAGAAAGTGGCAATCATATTAACAAAATTACAAATATGGCATTGATATGTGTGTCTGGTAAAATAAGCGTATTTATTAAAAATAAAAAAAATAAAAAGAAATATATTTTAGATAAACCTGATAAGCTTTTATTTATTCATAAAAAAGAATGGAGAAAAATTGTATCATTAAAAAAAAATACGATAGTTATATTTTTTTGTTCTGAAAAATATTTAAAAAATGAGTATATTTATGATTGAGTATGAAAATTTAAAAAAAGTTAATAATCTTATTTATAAAGACTATTCGCAAAAAATACAAAAATTTCTAATTTCTAATGATTTTATACTTGGTAAAAATGTATCAAATTTTGAAAAGAATTTTGCAAAATTTTGCAAAACAAAATATTGTGTTGGAGTTAATTCAGGGCTTGATGCTTTAATATTATCTTTGGAAACTTTAAGTTTGAAAAAAGGTTCCGAAATTATTGTTGCCTCTAATACTTATATAGCAACAATTACAGCAATAATAAGATTAGGGCTAAAACCAATTTTAGTTGAGCCAGATTTAAATAGTTACAACATAGATCCCAACAAAATTGTTAAAAATTTATCAATAAAAACCAAAGGTATAATTGTTACCCATTTATATGGGAGACCCTGTGAGATGGACAAAATAATGAAAATTGTAAAAAAACATAAACTATATTTAATTGAAGATTGTTCACAGGCACACGGTGCTAAATTTAAAAATAAACTCGCAGGTTCATTTGGTGACTTTGGATGTTTTAGCTTTTATCCAACAAAAAATTTAGGAGCTCTTGGTGATGCTGGTGCAATAACTTTGAATAACAAAAAATATTATGAGAGGCTTTTATCATATCGAAATTATGGATCAATGATTGGAAATAAAAGAAAATATAAATTTATTGGATACAATTCAAGATTAGATGAGATACATGCTGCCTTTTTAAACTTAAAATTAAAATATCTAAATAAAATTAATAATAAAAAAAAACAACTAGCAAAGATATATGATCTAAATCTAACTGATCAAATTATTAAACCTGAAAAAAATAAAAATTATATAAATGTTTTTCATATTTATAATATCAGATTGAAAAATCAAATTGTAAGAGATAAATTACAAAAATTTCTTTTTAAAAATAAAATCTATACACATATACATTACCCTTTTGCACCACACGAGCATAATGTTTATAAAAAATATTTTAAGAAAAAAAAATATTTTTTATCTGAAAAAATTCACAAAACAACATTAAGCTTGCCGATTTCTTTTTTTCATACGAAAAAGCAAATAAATGAAGTTTGCAAAAAAATAAATTTTTTTTTTAATAATTATTAATAAATATACTTAATTCTTGGTTTGCATAACAATTACCAATAAAATTATATTTATTTAAATCATATTTTATTTTTGCATCATCTTGACTTCCTTTGATAACTAAGTAGTCAAATTTACCGTTTTTAATCACCTTAAAAATTGGTCTCTCCTCAATATCAATTTCTTTAGTCTCAATTTCATAAACCATAGTTACTATTAATGGATTACTGTCATTTTGATTGGATATCCAAGGTAATCTATAATATTTGAGATTATCTAAAAAACCTTTGCCCTCTACGTTTTTATCTATAAGACACTGTTTAAACTTTTTTACATTTTTGTATTCATAAGGAGTAGTGTTGCCCTTAATACCACTTAAAACCATTACAATTAAACAAACTTGAATTAAATTAAAAAAAATTATTAATTTTTTTTCAGTTTGATTAAAATTAAAATCTTTATTGCAGAAAAAATTAAACATATAAATACATACTGAGAAATAAAAAATAAAATAATAATTAACAGCAGAGCCAATATGGAAGCTTGGTATAACCTGTATCAGTGAAAATAATAAAACTATAATTAAAAATTTTGATTTATTATTCTGTAAATTAAAAAATTTTTTAGTTCTCAAAAAACTAAGTGCTATAAATGGTATAAATACGTGTAATGATTTAGACAGAAAATCAAAAAAAACTAATAAAAAATGATTGAATTGTAATTCGATACCATAACCACCATGAAGGAAAATATTTTCAAAAGCTTCGTTTCCTAGAATATAAAAAGATAAAGCGTTCAAAGAAAAAAAAGTTAATAAAAAAATGAAAATTTTTTTAAAGTTTTGGTTTATTAATAAATAAAAGAATAGTGATAGTAATAATACAACAGAGGTTTGCTTGGTTGAAAAACTTAAAAATAATATAAAAGCTATAAAAATCAATATTTTAAAGTTTAATTTATCCAGATATTTCAGGCTTAAATAAAATGCAAATAACTCAAAAAATAAATAATTGAAATCTGGTTTTGCTGAAATAGTCCAAAAACCTGTCACCGGCCCAAATATTATTATAAAACTTAAAATAAATAATTTAAATTTTTCTAATTTATAGATTTCAGACAAAATTGAAAATAAGGTTATAAAGCTTAAAAAGGAAAATATTAAAGTTAATAATCTTATCAAAGTAGGAATCCAAAGATCATTTAAAAAAAATAATTTTTGAAAAATGATTACAAAAAATGATCTTAAATAATATAATAACCAGTTATAATGAAAAACTGAATGTAATTCTGTTTTTTCAAATCCTAAAAAACTAAATTCCTTAAAATGATCAAAGCTATGTTGACCATTTTTAATTAACCAAACTGCTAGTAATCCACTATCTTCTGCACCTCCTGTTATTACATGCATTGGCGATATAAAAGAAAATGTTCCAGAAGCTCTTAATATGAATAAAATTAAAATAGAGAGAAATAAAATTAAAAAACTTAAATTTAAATAAAAATTTTTTTTATTAATCACCTTACAAAATAATTTTTTTAAGATCTGGCTTAAAATAATTTGGGCCTTTTAAGACTTTTCCATCCTCATTATAAATCGGCCGACGATCTTTACCTAGTTTACTCATATTTGATTTTTGAACTTCATTAAAGCATTTATCTAAATTTATACCAAATGAATGACCCGCGCCATATGTAACATATAGAATATCAGTTAAAGCATCAGCAACTTCTACTATATCATTTTTTTTAATCGCTAAAATCAATTCCTCTAACTCTTCTTTTATTAGTTTTATTCTTAAATTATTAATTTTTTCAATGCTTAATCCTGCTGAAACTTTAGTCTCTTGACCAAATGCTTTCATGAATTTACCGACTTTTTCAAAATTTGTCATTATGATCCTATTTTATTTGATTTTTTGATATATAATAATTAAACCATTATTAATAGAATATATACTATGAAAACCCGCAAAGAATACGATACTATTGGAATGATAAAAGTGCCTGTGGATAAGTACTGGGGAGCATCAACGGAAAGATCAAAAAAATACTTTAATATTGGTAAGATTTTAATTGATGAAAGTATTATTAAATCAATAGCAATTATAAAAAAGTCAGCTGCAATTGTCCATTTAAAAAATAAACAAATTGATAAAAAAATAGCGAATTCAATTATAAAAGCTTCCTCTGAAGTAATTTCAGGTAAACTAATAAATAACTTTCCTTTAAAAGTTTGGCAAACGGGTTCGGGAACGCAAAGTAATATGAATGTAAACGAAGTAATTGCGAATAGGGCAATAGAGATTTTAGGCGGTAAAAAGGGAACAAAAAAACCTGTTCATCCTAACGACCATGTTAATAAATCTCAATCTACTAATGATGTTTTCCCTACTGCAATGCACATCGCTATAGCTATAAAAACAAAAAATGAACTTATCCCAAACCTTGAAATTTTAAATTATTATCTAAAAATAAAAGTCAAAGAATTTAAAAAAATAATTAAAATCGGAAGAACTCATCTTCAGGATGCTACCCCGCTTTCTTTAGGCCAGGAGTTTTCTGGTTATCAATCACAGCTTGAAGCCTCAATATCAAGAATTAAAGAAAGTCTTAATGAAATATTTTACTTAGCTCAAGGAGGTACTGCTGTAGGCACAGGTATTAATACAAAAAAAAATTTCGATAAAAAAATTGTTAATGAGATAAAAAAACTAACTAAACTTCCATTCAAACCTGCAAAAAATAAATTTGCTGCTTTGGCTTCTCACGATCCTATTGTAAATTTTTCAGGAACATTAAATACTGCTGCTGTAAGTCTAATGAAGATTGCAAACGATATACGTTTTTTAGGATCTGGACCAAGGGCCGGTTATGGAGAACTCATATTACCAGAGAACGAGGCTGGATCGTCTATAATGCCTGGAAAAATTAATCCAACACAGTGCGAAGCTGTGACAATGGTATGTACTAAAATAATTGGAAATCATAACGGAATAACCATGGCTGGATCACACGGACATTTTGAATTAAATGTTTTTAAACCTTTAATTGCTCATAATATTCTTCAGTCAATAGAAATTTTATCTGATAGCACTAAAAACTTTGCTGTTTATTGTGTAAAGGGAATTAAGGTAAATAAAAAAAGAATTAAAGAATTACTAAATAGCTCATTAATGTTAGTCACAGCACTCGCACCCAAAATTGGATATGATAAAGCAGCAAAGATAGCAAAGAGTGCATTAAAAAATAACACTTCTTTAAAAGAAGAGGCTATTAGAAGTGGTCTAATTTCTGAAAAGGATTATGATAGAATTGTAGATCCAAAGAAAATGATTCATCCATCATAAGATGAAAAAACTCGATTAACATATCTTTTTAAAGAAATCCATTTAACTAAATTATCGCTTTTTAATTTATAATAAATTTTTTCAGAATCATTTAGTCTAGGATCTGAAATAAAAATTTCTTTATTTGTTAAATTGTATTCTAAATAGAAATCGATAGTTTTTAGTTTTTTTCTTTTATTTTTAGGTATGAGAAATAATTTATAAAAGTTTAACTGATCCTTTATATCTACTTTAAATTGACCATTAAATGTTAATTCGTTATTTACCAAAATTAAATTACTTGATAATACTTTTAAATTCCCAATATTATCATTTAGTTTTAAAGAAGAATTAGTTAAACTCAAAATTTTATTATTTATATTTAGATTAATATTTGAATTTTCAAAAATTTTACTTCCATTTATTTTCAATAAATTTAATTTAAGATTTCCATTTAACACCTCATTACCTATAATAAATTTTTTTAAAATTTGCTCTAATATAATTGGTTTTTGAAAAAATTTTGATAAATTGATCTTTTCTAAATTAATTATAAAGTCAAAATAAAATGGGTCAAAAAAAAAATTTATATTATAATCAATATCAGAATTCCCCAATTTTGATTTGATTGATTTAAAATTAATTAATTTTTCTTTTTCGTTAAAAAAAATTCGAGATGTAAGATCTGCTCTATCTAGTCTTATTTTTGTTGTTGATTCATTTTTAGTTGAATTATCAATAACAGTTTCCATATTTAAATTAAGTGGTTTTATTTTAGCTATAAATTTTTCTTTGTTATTTTTTAAATTTTTATACCAATGGAATTTAGATTTTTGATTAAATAATTTTCCTTCTGATACTAAATAATTAGTATTGTTTTCCAAATCATAATTTATGCTTATTTTGTCAATTAAAATTAAATTTAGAATAGTTTCATATTTTTTATTTTTTTTTATAAATAACCTAGTTTTTTTAAATTCAAGCTCTTTATGAATTTTATTATTTAACAGATTTTTAAAATATTTAAAATTTTCTTGATCTAATCTTAAGTCGCAATCTTGTATTATTATTTTTTCTAAAGTTAGTTTTTTAATATTTATCGAACCGACATTGGAAAAGAAAACCTTAACAAGTTTTGCCTCTCCTAATTCAATATTATTATTTTTTTCATTTTTAAAAAAAATTTTTATATTTTTAATTCTGAAATGTGGTTTAGGTAATATTGAATAAGTTATATCTGGACTTAGACTTAATTTTAAAGGATACTCATCATATATTTTATTTGAGAAGTGTTTTTGAATTTCATATTTGTTATGTATATTTGGAAATGAATAGAAAAATAGTAAGCCAAAAACAAATATTACAAAAAAAATTATTAAACTGTTAAAATTACTAATTTTGATTTTTGGTATATTCATATAAAAAAGATATTAGATAAAGATTTATATAAAAAAATGATTAATAACAAATTTTTAGAGAATTTAAACGAAAACCAAAAAAAAGCAGTACGTCATACTGAGGGACCACTTTTGGTTGTTGCTGGGGCAGGTTCGGGAAAAACAAAAGTTTTAACCTCAAGAATCGTGCACATAATTAAAGAAAAAAAAGCTTATCCTAGTCAAATTCTAGCGGTCACCTTCACAAATAAAGCTTCTAAAGAAATGCAAAACAGGATTTTAAATATTGTAGGCAAAAATGCTAGTGGATTGTCGTGGTTGGGTACCTTTCATTCTATATGTGCAAAAATTTTGAGAAAGCATGCTAATGCAGCAAATTTGAATTATAATTTTACTATTATAGATCAAGATGACCAGAATAAGATTATTAAAAATATTTCAAAAGCTGAAAATATTGATCTTAAAAAAATTTCTCCGAACTTTATACTTGCTTATATAGATAGATGGAAAAACAAAGGGTGGTATCCGGAAGATGTTATTTTAAATAAAAAAGATGTATTAGAAAAAGATTTTTTAAATATTTATAAAATATATCAAGTAAAATTAAATGATCTTAATGTATGTGATTTTGGTGACTTAATATTACACTGTGTAAAGATATTTGAAAAAAATAAAGAAATACTTAAAATTTATTCAAATAATTTTAAATACATACTTGTAGACGAATATCAAGATACAAATTTTATACAGAGCAAATGGTTAAATCAATTAGCTGGACATCATAAAAATATATGTTGTGTAGGGGATGATGATCAATCAATATATAGTTGGAGAGGTGCTGAAATTAAGAATTTTTTAAATTTCGATAAAGTTTATGAAAATGCAAATATAATTAGACTTGAAAACAATTATAGATCAACTCAAAATATTTTGACAGTTGCATCTGAATTAATAGAAAATAACAAAAGTAGAATAGGAAAAAATTTATATACTTCGAAGAATTCAGGTGATTTAGTAAATCTAAATTGTTATAGAAATGGAAAAGAAGAAGCTATAGGCGTCTCAGATTATATTGAAAATTTAAAAAACAATTTTTCACTAAATGAAATTTCAATATTAGTTAGAGCAATTTATCAAACACGGGAGTTTGAGGAAAGATTTTTAAAAATAGGTCTACCATATAGAATTATTGGAGGAATAAAGTTTTATGAGAGATCAGAGATTAAAGATTGTGTTGCTTATTTAAGACTTGTATTTCAGCCGAGAGATGATTTGTCTTTCGAAAGGATTATTAATAATCCAAAAAGATCAATAGGTGAGACAACAATTAAACAAATAAATGATTTTGCAAAAAAAAATAAATTAAGCTTAGAAGAGTCTGCGAGAAAGTTACTTGAAAATGATGATTTCAAACCAAAGACTAAGATTGGCATCAAGTTATTCTTAAATTTAATGTCTAAATGGAGGAAGGATTTTGATAACAAAGTTAATCACGTAAAACTTTTGCAACTAATTTTAGATGAGTCAGGATACAGCAATATGTTAAAAAATAAAAAAGATTTTGAAAACGAAAATAGAATTGAAAATATAAAAGAACTTTTAAACGCAATGAAAGAGTTCGACAATCTCGAAACTTTTTTAGAGCATGTAGCTTTAGCAACCTCCCTTGATAAACAGTGGGAAGGCCAAAAAGTAAATCTTATGACTTTGCATGCATCTAAAGGTTTAGAGTTTGATGTTGTTTTTCTTCCAGGATGGGAGGAAGGTTTGTTCCCACATCAAAAATCTTTAGAGGAAAAAGGGGAAAAAGGTTTGGAGGAGGAAAGAAGACTAGCATACGTTGGTGTTACAAGAGCAAGAAAAAACTTAAATATTTCTTTTGCTATGAGTAGATTTTATCAAGGAGATTGGATAGACGGAATTGTTTCTAGATTTGTTGATGAATTACCTGAAAAAAACTTGAATAAAAACGATATATTTGAAAACAGAGATGATGATGATTTAGATTTTAATCAGGACATAGAATATGACACGGAAATTAAAAGTCCAGGCTGGTTACGTTATCAAAAAAAATTAAAATGATTTCTAAACTTAAAAAAATTATAAAATCAATGAACATTGATGGTTATATAATTCCAAAAAATGATATGTTTTTTTCAGAATATTCAAATCCTGATAGATTGGCGTTTCTAACAAAGTTTACAGGATCAGCAGGAATTGCGATTGTTACTTTAAATAAAAATTTTTTATTTATTGATGGAAGATATAAAGTACAAGCTCAAAATGAATGTGGAAAAAAATTTAAAATTTTACAAATTCCTTTTGAAACACCGAAAAGTGTATTAGCAAAATTTAAAAATAAATTATCCTTAGGTTATGACCCTAATTTGTTTACGTCTAAAAACCTGGTCAATATTTTTGGTGATAAACATAAACTTATTCCGCTAGAAAATTTAATTGACAAATTTTTTGTAAACAAAAATAGTTCAAAAATTAAAAGTTATTATGGCCTTGACCATAGCATTAC
>MDTB01182002.1_pt1 | contig 13707 bp, 11 predicted proteins | sample 811161 | NCBI WGS metagenome assembly MDTB01 (sample SAMN05326650, study PRJNA326480) | marine metagenome | isolation source: seawater | place: Mediterranean Sea | collected 2009
AGCTATATTGATATCGTTAGGGCACTACCAAATTCCGCAGATGCCTTTGCGGTTGGAACTGGAACTGAAAGATCTTATATCTTTACCCTTGATGATTTGAAATCATTTCGACAGATTCACGCAAAAACAGCAGGGCATCCGGAATATGGCGAAGTGCATGGTGTTGAGACAACAACTGGCCCGTTAGGACAGGGGATTTCAGCCGCGGTGGGCATGGCGTTAGGATTGAAAATATTAAACGATAAATTTAAAACCGAAGAAAAAGACCCGATGATTGATTCCAATGTATTTGTGTTGGCTGGTGATGGCTGCATGATGGAGGGGGTATCTTCAGAAGCATCATCATTTGCAGGGCATTTAAATTTAGATAACTTAATACTAATTTATGATTCGAATGACATTTGTTTAGATGGCCCTACATCTGAGTGTGTATCCGAAGACGTAAAACTTCGTTATGAGTCGTATGGATGGTTTGTGCAAACAATCAATGGCCACTCATTTCAATTACTACAAAGTGCAATCGAAAAAGCAAAGGCAACGTCAAAACCTTCCTTAATCATTGCGAAAACAACCATTGGCAAAGGGTCGCCAACGTATGAAGGAACGTCTGAAGTCCATGGGAAGCCATTAGGAAATGAGGAAGTCTTACGTGTTAAATCAACAATGGGGATTCCAGAGTCGCCCGATTTTTATATTCCTTCTGAAGTGAAATTTCATTTTGAAGCTCAGGAGCTTAAACAAAAAAAGAATTATTTAAATTGGCAAGAAGGCTATTATAATTGGCGAGGTAAAAACCTTAGTTTAGCCGATTTAATAGATCAGTTCTCCGCGCCAGTAGATGAAAAAGATTTATATGACTATTTAAATGAGCTCGAAATTAGCCAAAATAAAGCAACACGCTCACAGTCATCTCAGTGTTTGCAGCAATTAGCTCAAAAAGTACCCAACATTATTGGCGGATCAGCGGATTTGTCTTGTTCTGATAATACATTTTTAAAAAATTACGCAACAATCTCTGCCACTGATTTCTCGGGGCGGAATATCAAATATGGTGTACGTGAATTTGCAATGGCATCCATGGCTTCAGGCATGGTGTTAACAAAAATGTTGCGCCCTTATATAGGAACATTTTTAGTGTTTTCAGACTATATGAGGAATGCAATTCGACTAAGTGCCTTAATGAATATTCCTGTGATGTATCAATTTACCCATGATTCAATATTTTTAGGTGAGGATGGGCCAACACATCAACCGGTAGAGCACCTCGCATCGCTTAGAGCTATTCCAAATCTAACGGTATGTCGTCCGGCCGATGAAACAGAAGTCAAGGCCAGCTGGTATTTGGGAATGATTTCATCATCACCAACAGCTATTATTTTATCGAGACAAAATATTCAATCTTTACCAGAGTCAAATTTTGAGCATGCGATCAAAGGTGGGTATGTCCTTAAAGAGAGTGAAAATGCTGAAATTACAATATTTTCAACTGGATCAGAATGTTCTTTAGCGATTGAAGTCAGTAGTAAGCTGAATTCCGAAGGAATTAAAACCAGGGTAGTATCTTTAATGTCATGGGAAGTATTTCAATCTCAAGCGGATAACTATAAAAATGAGGTTATTGGAAATACTAAGCTAAATGTTTCAATTGAAGCTGCCAGCGGATTTGGTTGGGAGCGGTTCATCGGGAACAATGGGGTATCAATATCAGTGGATTCCTTTGGTTTAAGTGGAAAAGGTGAAGATTTGAAAAATCATTTTGGCTTCAATGTGAACAGCATTCTAACTAAAGTTAAATCAGCACTTTCAGCATTAACGACGTTAAATAAATGATTTCGTTTAAGAATGTTACCAAAAAATATCCCAATGGTTTTAAAGCCTTGGATGGCATTAATCTGGTTGTTCCGGAAAATGAGTTTGTTTATTTAATTGGCCCATCAGGTGCAGGAAAATCAACATTGCTTCGTTTAATTTTTATGGAAGAACAAGTATCTTCGGGTGAAATTATAATTGATAAGTACATTCTGGGTCAGTTAATAGAAACGCAAGTCCCATATTATCGTCGAAATATTGGCATGATTTTTCAAGATTATAAATTATTGCCAAGGCGAACCGTGTATGAAAATGTCGCATTTGCGCTTCATGTAATGCATGTGCCACCCAAAAAAATTAAGCAACAAGTCAATTATGCACTTGATCTCGTTGGATTGATTGGTAAAACACATCATTATCCACGCGAACTTTCAGGTGGCGAGCAACAAAAGATATGCATTGCCAGAGCCATTGTGAATCAACCATCGATTTTACTGTGTGATGAACCTACCGGTAACTTAGACCCAGAAACATCTTGGGAGATTGTACACCTTTTAACAAAAATTAATGCGCATAATACAACCGTAATCATGGCCACACACGATACCGAAATTGTGGATGGGATTCCCAAACGAGTTATTGCTGTTGAGAAGGGGAAGTTAGCAAGAGATCAAGTATTAGGGACTTACGTCGAATGATTAATCTAAATGCATTTGTCTTTTTTCTAAAAGAAACGTTTATTGGCTTTAAACGGTCCACGTTAATGACCTTAATTGCAATCGCAACCGTATCCGTAACATTAATCGTGCTTGGGCTTTTTATGTTGATCTCTGTAAATTTGGGAAAAGTAACACAAGATATTGTATCAAGGCTCGAAATTCGATTATTTTTAAAATCAAATTTAACCATCGAAGATATTCAACTCTTTCGTCGTAAATTAAAATCCATTGATGGGGTGAAAGATGTGGTGTTTATCAATAATTCGACCGCGTGGAATAACTTTCAATCGAATTATTCACATTTAAATTTAAATGAGTATATATCCGAGAACCCATTGCCTCATTCCTTAAATATTAAATTAAGTCGAACCAAAGATATCAAATCGATTATCTTATACATTAAACGATTTGATACGATAATTGACGATATTGTGTATGGGGGAGAATTAGCCAATCGAGTTGAAATATTTAGAAGGGTCATGTTTGTTTCAGGGTGGTCGTTAATTACGTTATTAATTTTGGCCTCATTATTTATTATTGTGAATACAATTCGTTTAACGGTTATGGCACGGGATGAAGAAATAAGTATTATGCAGTTGGTGGGTGCCACCAACCGTTTTATTAAAGGCCCATTTTTAATTGAAGGGTTTATTATTGGCATGTTTGGTGCCGGCATTGCCGTAAGTATTTTATATTTTATTTATTCAATAATTATTTTCCAATTAATTGAAAAAATGCCATTTTTTCCTTTTATTTCGAATCATTCATCGTTATTTTATATTTATGGTTTTGTTTTATTATCCGGGGCACTCATTGGAATGCTTGGGGCATATATTTCTGTATCAAGAAGTTTAAAGTGAGGTAAAAATGTTAAGTTTTTTAAGAAAAAATAGTGTGAAAATTGTTTATGGAATTATTATTTCATTTGTTGTGACAACATTTTTAGGTGTTGTATTTTTTAATGATTCGTTTAAAGCATCAAGGGATGCACAGAAAAAACAATTAAATCGTCAATCGGCGATTGCCGTAATTGGTGATATTTCAATTACAGAGCAGGTCTATCAACTTGAATTGCAGCGGCTCGGTTCTAGCCTCCCTAAAGATACCCAAATTGATGAAAATATTATCGAAATTATTCAATTAAATGCACTAAATCGTGCAATCGAAAACAGTATTTTACTTGAAATTGGAAATGCTCAAAATGTAAAAGTTAAACGATCAGAAATTAATTCAGCATTATACTCTGTAATGGATCAGTTTAAAGTAACCTCTAAAAAAGAACTAAAAGAACAAATATTGAAAGTTGGGGGCTCATATGAAGCCATGTTAGCTCAATTAAAAAATGACATTATATCTTCTAAAACTCGCCAAGCATTAGAGGGGTCAGTGGAAGTTAATGAAAACGATTTAAAGTACTTAAATGAAAAATTTCAAATCAAGAGTTTATTTATATCAAAGTTTACAACGAACAATGTTGCCATTGATGATGAAGCGCTTTTTCAAAAGGTATCTCAAGTTAGGCAAAGCATTTTAAATAGTGAGTCATTTGATCAAGCCATTTTAAATCAATACCCTCAGTTAGAAAGCGCACCAGGCTTTAATTGGCTGACGATGAATCAGCTAAATCCTGAAGTTGCGCGTGCAATTGTAACGCTAACCAAAAACGAAATATCCCAACCCATTAAAACATTAAATGGGTATTATATTGTTGAATTAAACAATAAGGAACAGCTCATTAAAAATGAAATTTCAAAAGAACAGCTCATTAATGATTGGTCTAAAATTACTTTGTATTCGTATTTAGCGGAAGTTCAAAAAGGGCATGATGTTAAAATATTAAATCCAAATCTAAAAGCCATAAAGTTTAAGCGTGAAGGGCGATTGGATGATGCAATTATGGCATATGAAGGGGCCATATCTTTGGATCCATCCAATCCATACCCCAATTTATATATTGCAAAACTCCAATTATTAAAAGGGGACATTCCATCAGCAAAGCAGTCATTATTAAAAGCTGAAATCAAAGAATCATTAATTTCTGATAAAGTGGTGGTTCCTGAAATTCATCTTTTACTTGCCAAAATATATGATGATCAAAAGTTTTCGACCAAACGAGATAGTCAATACGATAAGTTAATTAATGAAGATAGTACAATGGCGATATTAACATATTTAAAAGAAACATTAATCCAATCAAATGATAATTATCGTGTATCAAAGGTTGACGCGCTTATTGAGCAAAAACAATCAACCGCATCGATTATTGAAGATAAAATTGAACTATCTGATAATGAAGAAGATTTATTTTTAACTGAATAGTTGTTGCGCCCAACTTAAGTAGTCTTTATTGACCTTATCTGGCGAAATAATAATCATTTCAGGGGTTTCATAAGGGTGAGCTTGTAAAACTTGGGCTTCGACAGCATCTTGGTGTTGAGCAAGGAACTTGATGATCACCAAGGACTCAATTGATTTTTCTGGGTTTCCTTTCCAAACATAATGACTGGTTAGTTGTGGCAAAACTTGAATGCATGCAACGCGTTCAGAGCCCAATAATTGGGTTGCGAATTGGTCTGAATTAAACGACGCCGGCAATGTTGTTAACATCATTAATAATGAATCTGACACAAGCTTTATTATAATGAAAAACTTTTATTTTTTACAAATACTTAACTATGATATAATTCAACCATGAATCCCGAAGATCTTGATAAAATTGATATTAAAGAAGAGTTAGAATTTAATGATGGTGTTGGTGATATACTAACGCAAAAAGAGCAGTATAAATTCAGTTGGCGAAAAACAGTCATTGTTTCTTCAATTGGTTTAATCGGTGTCATTATGTTGACATTTGGGATTCTAGAAATTGGAAAAGCTATTATAAGCATTGATAAGCCACCTGTTGTTAAAGAAGCTGTCGAAGAAAAGCCGCTGGATGTCATTATGAAAGAAGTAAATAATGATACCTGGAGTGCGCTGCCAGAAGATGAAAGTCAAATAACAGCTCAAAAAAAGTCGGATGCTAATATTGGTGTAAAACAAAATAAATTAAACAGTGCAGTTGCCACAGAGGTAAAGCCTGAAAAAATTAAGCTGAAGGCAGTAGTGAAAAAGCCAGTTTCTAAAGTGAAAAAGCCAGCTCAAGTTACCGTCCCTAAAGTGAAAAGCAATGTAACCAGTAAAAAAGTGATTTATCGTGTAATTGCTGGAAGCTTTTCAAATTATAAAAATGCAACAAAAGAACTTAATCGCTTAAAAGCGCTAGGCTTTGATGGGTATGTTTGGTCATTAACATCATCAAGCAATAGGGTATCATATAAAGTCCAAGTAGGGGCATTTTCATCTCAAAAGTCCGCACAGGTCTTGGTTCGAAATCTTAAAAAGAAAAATATTTCTTCGTTTATATCAAAGCATTAATAAATGGCGTTAAAAGAGCTTATCTTATGCTCAAAATCACCAAGAAGACAACAAATTCTAAGCGAACATAAAATCAGCTATACAACCATTCCTAACCAATTACAGGACGAACCAAAACAAGAAAGAAATGAATCTCCGTTGGCATACGTAACACGCCTAGCAACGTTAAAACTAACGGCATCAAGATCAACTGAAATGGGCTTTATATTAGCGGCAGATACGATTCTGTTGTTAAAAGGTGAAGTCATAGGAAAGCCTGAATCCGATGCACTGGCATTCAGGATATTAAAAAAATTATTAGGCAAAACACACCTGGTTATTACAGCGTGTGCAATTAGCAATCCCATGACTGGCGCAATCGAGTATTGCATTGATTATGCAACAGTAAAATTTAAGCAGGTTTCTGATCAAAAGCTCCTAAATTATATTGATCAAAACAAACCACTAGATAAAGCCGGTGCATATGGAATTCAAGATGATCCACCATTTTTGGAATCTTACAATGGGGACTACTTTACAGTGATGGGGTTACCAATAAAGAGGTTATTAAAATTATTTAATACCTATGGTATAGTCTAAAAATGATCAAGCGATTATTTGGTGCTCGACTATGCGATATCGGGATTGATTTAGGTACAGCAAATAGTGTTGTATATAAAGAAAATCATGGAATCATTATTAGAGAGCCAAGTGTTGTCGCATTTGATCAACAATCCCAATCCGTGTTATCTATTGGTGATCTAGCTTATGAAATGGTCGGCAAGACACCGGCGTCTATTATTGCTATTCGACCTTTACGTGATGGGGTAATTTCGGATTATCAAACAACAGAGGCAATGATTCGTCATTTTCTTAGTTTATCTAATATTCCCATGCTAAAAAAAATTCGTTTATTAGTTGGTATTCCATACGGCATTACCAGTGTTGAACGTCGTGCAGTTTTAGATGCTGCAAGTATGGCAGGTGCAAAGCAGTGTTTTTTAATTGAAGAGCCCATGGCAGCTGCAATTGGTGCGGGTTATGATGTATTCGAACCATCCGGAAGGTTGGTTGTTGATATTGGTGGTGGTACAACTGAAGTTGCGGTAATTTCGTTAGGCGGAATTGTTGTTTCAGAGTCGATTCGAATTGCGGGAGACGAAATTGATCAAACCATCATAAATCATTGCCGTAAAAATTATAATTTATTAATTGGGGATCGATTTGCAGAACGAATTAAATGTGAAATTGGTTCCGTTCTTGCATTTAAAAAGGAACGTCAGATGGAAGTGACTGGAAGGGACTTATTAACAGGCTTACCAAAAACCTTTACATTATCATCAATGGAAATAAGGGACTCAATTGAAGAGCCTGTCTTAGCCATTGTATCAGCAATACGTCGAACGCTTGAATTAACACCACCCGAACTATCATCGGATATTTTTGACAATGGAATTACTCTGACTGGTGGCGGTGCATTATTGCATGGTTTAGATACATTTATTAGTCAACAGATGGGATTAAATGTCATCATTGCTGAGGATCCTTTATCTTGTGTGGCACTGGGAACAGGTAAAGTGCTAGACAAAATGGATCAATATATTAATCAAATTATATTCAACTAACGTCAATAGCAACGATGTTTAGCGATAGCATTCGATCCATGATATATTTTCGATGGTCGAATTGATATTTTTGAGCGGTTTCTTTTCCACAGGATAAGATCATAATCTTTTTTAATATTTTTGTTTGTTGTTGAGTAAAGTAGTCTTTAATTATTTGCTTTGAGTTTGAAATTGAATCAATGTAACCTAAAACATTGGTCCAGTAAGGCACTAAAAATTCATAGGTTTCGACATGAACAAACCCATCATTCTTTTTAAATTCATCAATCAAAAACGAACGTATATTTTTGTATTTTAAATCATTGCCATTAAGGGTATACGTTGCATTTTCACAAATGGTTTTGACTTCTTCAATATCGGCGGAGTAAAGAGCGATAATACGATCAAAATGAGATTTGGATTGTGAATCTTTCGGGTCATAAGTGAGTTCTTTTGCCATTAGTTCAAAATTGATATCATCTTTCGTAATATAACGCATCAAGATCAGTGTCATTAAGTCTGAGTAGGTGTACATATAGGTGTCATCAGTATTATAAAACCAGGTATCCGACATATACATTAAGTACATTCGTTTTGCACGATCACGGTCAGTTTTACTAATTTCAATAATATTTTGAATGGGGCCTTTTAACTTATTATGTTCAGGTGAAAAATCAGCTAAAAATTCCAATATGGCTGTATAAACATTCTCACCAAAAATCTTCGAAGCTTCCCCAATTGCACCAAGTTCAAATGGTAAGATGTTATGTTGAATGATACCATGCCCCAGCTCGTGATAAAGAATGGTTTCTGACATATCATTAACAAAAATCTTTTCTTTTTCGATTAATTGTTCTTTGGTTTCAATTTCATAGTATTCGAGAACTTTTTGTTTGATTCCTTCGGCAATATTCCAAAAAGGGTCCGCATGTATTGTTAACATTTCAAATTCATTATAATCAAAAATCTGAACCCATTTTTGTGCAAAAATAGTGGTCAATGATTCCAAACGAATGTAAATATTTTGATGACCAATAATTGCGGCCATAGACATTACATTATTAGGCGTTCGTATAAATTCTTTTTGTACAAATGTTACATTATAGCCATGATACGACTTCGACTTTCCTCGACCAAAAATAATTTCCATTTGACTACCATATTGACCAGAATGTAAAAATTTATCGGATTCTGCAAATTTGAGAAACCGATTCAGATCAGCACTACGATATGTTTCAAACTCCTGACCAAACAATTTGAATTTATAAAATCGAAGTTGCTTTTTAGCTGTTTCAACAGCAATGGTATTTATTTTTAATCGCTCAATATTTTCTTTTACTTTTTGATTAAATTCATTGGCATGATTCATATCAAGGTGAATTTTTGGATCAACCTTTAATAAGTTACGGCAAAATGTAATTTTTACTTGTTGTTCACCGGGCTCACCCCAATCACCTGAAGTTTCCATATAGTGATACATTAAATGAGCATAGTAAAAAACTTGATCATAAAGTAACTTTTCTATTTTTTTAGTGAACATTGGCAGTTGGTCTTTATTAAGTTTGAGCTTATTATTTTCACAATAATCTTGAACCGTTTTAAAGCGATTAATTTTTGATTTATCCAACAAGATAGCAATAATATCGGAGTGAAATTCATTTTTTTGATTTAATAACTGTAATTCTGCCATAAATTAGAGTGTAATCGTTACGTAGTAATTGAGCAATAAGCAAAATTGAAAAATTTAATGATTTTTTTTGTTATGTTCCTGCTAAATTTGTAATATTAATCTGAATTAGCTATTATTTCTTCATGTCCATTATAGATGACTTAACAAATATTGCCGGGGATTTACAAAAAAAAGCGACATTGGAACTTTCCATGGAAGAAGTTTTAGATTTGAAAGAGTCATTTTTTGGCAAAAAAGGAAAGATAAACGAAGTGATGAAAAACATTCGTTTTGCATCGAATGAAGAGAAGCCTTTGGTAGGTAAAAAGGTGAACGAGTTAAAACAAAAATATTTAGCTTCGTTAGATGAAAAAATTAAAACCTTAGAGAAAGCAAAATTAAACGAACAATTAATGAATCAGCGCATTGATATTACATTACCTGGGCGTCGCGTTTCCTTCGGTGATTTGCATCCAATTCGTAAAGCTGAATATGAATTGGTTCAAATTTGTGAATCCATGGGGTTTTCTGTTGCAACAGGTCCGATTATTGAAGATATGTTTCACAATTTTGAAGCGTTAAATATTCCTGAAACCCATCCGTCAAGAGACATGCACGATACCTTTTATTTAGCCAATGATAAAGTCTTAAGAACACACACATCTTCAGTACAAATCCGTTACATGCAAAACAATCGTCCGCCAATAAAGATTGTGGCTCCTGGGCAAGTCTTTCGAAGCGACCAAGATCGAACTCATTCCCCCATGTTTCATCAGCTTGAGGGCTTATATATTAATCATAATGTTACTCTTCCTGAATTAAAATATGCGCTAGAGCGTATTTTAAAACAGTTTTTTAATGATGATTTTCCAATTCGGTACCGATCCAGTTATTTTCCGTTTACAGAGCCTTCGTTCGAAGTCGATGTAAAGTTTTCTTCAACTGGTGAATGGATGGAAGTATTAGGGGCGGGAATGGTCCACCGAAATGTATTGAGATCCGTTGATCTGGATCCAGATACCTACACTGGGTTTGCATTTGGTCTAGGCATTGACCGATTGGCCATGCTTAAATATGGTATTTCAGATATTCGTGCGTTTTACGAGAACGATATCCGATTTTTAAGGCAAGGAAAGTAAACAATGTTAGTTTCATTACGATGGTTAAAAGAGTTTTGTCAGTTTCCAAGCGAGTCTGAGTTAATTGAAGATTTAAACCGCATTGGTTTTGAAGTAGAGTCCGTAACAAAAAAAGGGGAGGGGTTATCAAATATTATTATTGGTCAAATTGAAACATTTGCACCACACCCAGATGCTGATCGCTTACGAATTGCACAGGTGATCATTGGCAAATCAACATCAACTCAAATTGTGACAGCGGCTGAGAATGTTGCTGAAGGCGATAAAATTCCAGTAAGTTTACCTGGCGCCACATTAGCCAATGGCTTGAAGATTAAAAAAAGTAAGCTGAGGGGAATCGAATCCAATGGAATGATGTGTTCAGCCGTTGAGTGTGGTTTAACCGATACATCACCTGGGGTCTGGGTATTGCCTGAGGATGCACCCGTAGGCGATGATTTTATCGAGTATGCACAATTGGCAGATACTGTGATCGACATTTGTATCTTACCCAATCGTGGTGATGCCATGAGTTTGATTGGCCTAGCTCGAGAGATTAACTCACTTTATGGCGGTTCACCAAACAAGCCCACTAAAGAACAGGCCATCACAAATCACGGTTCAGATATTGATTGTCAGATAGCATCTGAATTTTGTAATTATTACCGAGCTCAAAAAATAACTGGTCTTATTAATAGACCGTCCCCAGTTGTATGGCAGACTCGCTTATATTACACTGGTCAACGGCCATTATCATGGCTAATCGACATTACCAATATTGTGATGTTAGAAACCGGTCAACCTTTACATGCATTTGATGCTAATGGAATCAAATCAATTACTGTTTCATATGCTAAAAATAATCAAAAAGTAACGTTATTAAATGAGAAAGAGTATGACTTAAATGATACCATTCCGTTGATTAAAGTAAATGACACAATTGCGGCAGTCGCCGGTGTCATGGGGGCAGATGCACATTCGGTGACAGAGAATACAACCGCCATTGTATTAGAATCAGCCATTTTTGAACCAACCATTGTTCGAAAGGGTGCCCAACAGTTGGGCTTACGCTCAGAAAGCTCAGCTCGATTTGAAAAAGGCGTTGATGCGACGGGGGTAAGTGCTGCTGTCAATCGAGTCCATGAGTTATTAAGCGATAATCAATCAGAAATGCAAATTAATGCACCGGCTGAATCAGGTACTATTGTCAAAAAGCATTATCAAATTCCGTTTAATTTAGACCAAATGAATAATTTTTTAGGCACCGAATTTTCTTTAAACCAGGTTTCTGATCGATTATCACCTTTGGGTTTTATCGTAAATAAAGATCAGGTAGAGGTACCAAGTTGGCGGGGCAATGATTGCCATGAGTGGCCAGACATAGCGGAAGAAATGTGCCGTTTTTCAGGCATAGATGGTGTTGATTCAAAGCCTATCGAAACATCGGTCGAAATTAATCATAACCCGTTATGGTTACAACGGAAAAATATGAATTTAAAAGCGCAAGCGCTTGGATTAACGGAAGTAATTCCATTTCCATTAACAGCGGTAGATATTGAATCCAATCAACCACAAGTTTTAAATCCAATCACACCCGAATTAACAACGTTAAGATCAAATGGGATTCAGTCATTAATTCAGATAGCTGCGCTGAATGCGTCTCGTCATTCATCACCTTGTCGCCTATTTAATTGTGGGCCAGTATGGAATAGTAAGGGTGATGAAAGTTGGCAATTCTTAGTACTAATTCAAGGAAGTAATCATCACCAGCCTTATTTAAAAGAACATCACGTTCCGATTGATTTTTATGATTTAAAAGGTCTGTTCGAGCAACTGATAAATCATGAAGAAACAGCCGTTCATTTTGAATCCATAAGTATTGATTGGTTTCACCCAGGGCAATCAGCGGTAATTAAAATTAACAATAATCCCATAGGTTATTTGGGCATGCTTCATCCAAATATTATTGCTGAGCATCGATTACCTGCAACGGGTATGATTGAGTTTAATCTAAATCAGCAGTTATCGTTAAAAGAGACAAATAATTATAAATTAATATCGAAGTATCCTACAACAACACGGGATACAACATATATAATGGCGGCGTCTGTAGCCTTAGGTGAGGTATTAACAATTTTAAATACAGAACGTCCTGCATTATGTACCCAAATTGTATTGTGCGGTTATTATCAAAAAGATGAAAATAGTGAGGTTAATGTTTCATTTCGCATGACTTATCAAGATCCACACAAATCATTGGAAATGGACACGATTAACGAACTTCATAAATCATTTTCAGAATCAGTAATCGATAAGCTACCATGTCGATTTCCATAAAAAAAGGCCAGATAAACTGACCTTTAATTTAAACTTCAAAATTAGTAATTATTAATGAGCGGTTAGATTTGATGCCACTGTATTGCCGGTGACTGCTTGATCTGATAATGCAGACTCAACTTTGCTGCTGCTATCTAATACAGCAGGGGCCTCAACTGGGGCAACGGGGGTTGTGTTGGGTGTTCCATCAGTATTAACAACAGTAGAGCCTCCACCTTCAGAAATTGAACTAGACCTGGCTCTTCCAGTGCTAAGGTTGCTAGAAGCTGATGTAACTGTAACGTTTTTATCCATAATAATCTCCTTTTTAATTAAATTTAATTAATGTAAACAAATTCATGTTAACACAGTCTCATAGTTATCGCAAATTGGAAAGCACTTCTTGCAGTATATAATCCTTGAACTATAATAAGGTCTATGACCGAGACACCAATGATGATCCAATACAAAGCAATTAAAGGCAAACATCAAGATGCCATTCTATTTTTTCGTTTGGGTGATTTTTACGAAATGTTCTTTGATGATGCAAGCATTGCATCAACCGCTTTGGGATTAACATTAACAGGCCGCGGAAAAGATGAAAATCGCATCCCAATGTGCGGCGTTCCATTTCATGCAGCTGAAGGTTACATTTCAAAATTGGTTAAACTGGGGCATAAAGTGGCCATTTGTGAACAAGTGGAGCCCGCCAATGAAACCAAGGGGCCAACCAAACGAGATGTTGTTCGAATTGTTACGCCAGGAACCGCACAATTAGAGCCAATTCTAGATGCAACCGAATCCAATTATCTTGCAGCCGTAGCGAAGCAAGCCAATCAGTTTGGCTTGGCGTATGTCGATATTTCTACCGGTGCATTTTTTTGTGATGTGCATTCATCTATCGATCATGTATCCGCCGAATTGCATCGTTTGGGAGTTCAAGAATTACTACTTGATGACAAGTTAATGGGACAGCTGAATCTTGGGTTGGTATCGCCATTTTTTCCATTCGAACAAGAGCAAGCAACACAATACATCTGCAATCATTTTAAACTGAAGAGTGTTGCGGTGTTTAA
>MDTB01005401.1_pt1 | contig 13706 bp, 16 predicted proteins | sample 811161 | NCBI WGS metagenome assembly MDTB01 (sample SAMN05326650, study PRJNA326480) | marine metagenome | isolation source: seawater | place: Mediterranean Sea | collected 2009
GGAGAGCAAGCCCGACTCATCGATGACGTCACCGGCTCAACACCGCCCTACGACCAAACCATCGTTCTGGGGCCAGAACGCAGCCAAGAATTGGTTGAGCAGCTGGCTGCTGCCTTAGGCCATGCCGTGGCTGTGGTGGATGTGAACGACTTGGGCCGCGTCAAGGTGCTGGCTTCGAGTCAAGGCTGTGATGAAGCCTTACTGGAACGGGCCCTGCGGCCCAACCCGGCAGGCAATGCCAACCAACGCACCCCATTGGTCGTAGTGCGTCCGCAGTAGCTCAATCGTCGATAGCATCCAACCAGGAAGGGGTGCGCGATGGCCGTCGGCCCTCAGTGCGAGCTGCTGAAGCTGCAACCGCTCAGGATTCATCACCTGGCATTGCTTCAAGCTGCCAACTGGCAGCATCTCAGGCCTCGCCTACAGCAACTGCTGCTGCATCACTGGCCGCAGCGCTTCAACAACCTCCTGAATCGAGCATCCAGCCCACCTCCCCTAGCCCTGGTGGCCTTGCACCCCAATGGCGGACTGGCTGGTCTGGTGGTAGCCGAGCCATGGAACCGGCGCGGAACCTGCTGGCGCATCGATGAACTGCTGCTTGAACAGGAACTACAAAGCCGGATTGACACCACAAGCCTGCTGATCCGTGAAGTGATTCAGCGGGTTCCTGGGGCGCTCAGCTGGATCGCGCGTGCTGACAGCAATGACACCCCCGTTTTGGCAGCGCTGAGGGAGCAAGGATTCCAAACCCTGCTCGAGCAGCAGGTATGGAGTTTGAGCAGCCCTGAGCAACTGCAGAGCTGCCCGCAAATCCCAACTCAACTGAAGCTGGAGGAACTCAACAGCACCAACAGCGCTCTGCTGTTGCAATTGGAGCTTTCCGCCACACCCAGCCTGTTGCGCCAGATGCAGGATCTGCGCCGTGAAGACCTGCTTGACGACGCACGAAGCGGCAGTTTGCTGCTGGTCGATACCCAGCGCCACCAAGCCGTTGCAGCGGCGAGGCTCTTGAAGCGCAGCAGCACGCTTGGATTGGAGGTGGAACTGAGCTTGCATCCAGCTTGGGCGCAACTGATGGGCCCGCCGTTAGCTGAGCTACTGCGTCAAAGCTGTCAAACCCATTGGCCAGTGAGCTTGCGTTGCGACGTCCGCAACGAGGCCGGCATGACCTGGCTGGAGAACCAAGGGGCCGCTCCTCAGCACCAGGAGCTTGTGTTGGCCCGCAGCCTCTGGAGGCGTCAGGAAAGCCCTGCCATGGGCGCGCTGGCCACACGCACGCTGGAGCGCCTGGTGGGCCAACTCCAGCCAGGTCGGCCTGTCCCTGAAGCCATGCCTTGGCGTTGAAGCAGCCGCCCCAAGCCCGCTCTGTCCTTGCCCTTGATGTCGGCCGGCGGCGCATTGGCTTAGCCGGCTGCGATCCACTAGGACTCAGCATCACGCCGCTCCCAGCCCTGCATCGGGGACGCTTCAGTCAAGACCTTGAGCAGCTCAAAACACTGGTGCAGCTACGCCGCTGTCTGGCCTTGGTGGTTGGGTTACCGCTTGACCGTGAGGGTGGCTTCACCCCCCAGGCGGAACATTGCCGCCGCTACGGCGAGCGCCTAGCGCAAACACTGACGCTGCCAGTGGCCTGGGTGAATGAGCACTCCAGCAGCTGGGCCGCAGCTGAGCAACACGGCCTACAAGGGGATCGCACGGGGCGGCTCGACAGCGCCGCCGCCGCCCTTTTGCTGCAGCAGTGGCTGCAGGACGGCCCGGAACCTGTCCCCGCCACAGGCCTCAACCACTGACAGCCCGATTCCGGTGGGGGAAGCTGGGTTCGGATCCCAAGCGGCGATGAGTGAGCAACCCCCGATCAGTGGCAGTGGTGATGTGCCAACGGTCACTGTCAAAGATGGCCATGGCCAGGAACTGCTCTGCTTCCTCGAGCAACTGATCCCCCTGGATGGCAACGACTATGCGCTGCTGACACCTGTCGACACCCCCGTATGCCTCTTCCGCCTCTCTGATGAGGATGAGCCAGAACTGATCGAGCCTGGTACTGCCAATGAACCTGTGCTCTCCACTGCTGAAGTTGTGCTGCAAGAGCATGAGCTGAGCCTGGTGCGCTCGGCAGTCACCTTGACCGTGGCAGGCGAATTGGATGAACCGGATCCAGAAGAACTCGACATCGAAGCCGACGATGACGAGGACGACGATGCCGAGACCTATGAATTACTGGTGAGCTTTCTGGTGGCTGAGCAGGAATACGGCCTCTACATCCCCTTGGACCCCTTCTTTGTGGTGGCACGCATGGAAAACGGCCATGCCCTGTTGGTGCAAGGCGATGAATTTGAGCGCATCCAGCCACGTATTGAGGCCGAACTTGAGGAGCGGGAGAGCCAGGATTGAACCTCAAGCGGTTGCTGGAACCAACCTGGGTAGCCCAAGGCACCCTCTGCGATCTGCCACTTGAAGTGTTCAGCGATCGCGGCATTGAGTCCTTGGTACTCGATGTGGATTGCACGCTGCTTCCGCGCCACAGCCAAGTACTCCCTGAGCGTGTGGTGCGCTGGGTCCATGAAGCCCGCCAGAAATTCCGCTTGCATCTCTTCAGCAACAACCCAAGCCGTCGACGTATCGAAACCGTTGCCAATAACTTTGAATTGCCCTTCACAGCAGGGGCTGGCAAACCCAGGCGTGGTCCTCTCAGGCAAGTGCTCGAGCAATTGCAATTGCCGGCCCAACAGGTGGCGCTGATTGGCGATCGGGTGTTCACCGACGTACTAGCCGGCAACCGGCTTGGTCTGTTCACCGTGCTGGTTCATCCCATCGGAGCCAGCGGCAATGCCTCACGGCACGACCGGCTTCAGCGCGGTGAACGCACCCTGGCCCGCTGGTGTGGAGCGCGAGTGGAAAGCGGTTTGCCCCAGTGACGCAACGCACCCTGGTGGTCAAGGTGGGCACCAGCTTGCTGAGGGCTGGTGATGAGTTTCTGCTAGCGCTGGCAGCCAATCTCAGTGCAGAGCGTCAGCGTGGCACTCGCTTGTTGCTGGTGACCAGTGGTGCTGTTGGCTTGGGCTGCAACGAACTGGGATTAAGCCAACGGCCTCAGCTGGTGGAGGAATTGCAGGCGGCAGCAGCCATCGGCCAAGGACAACTGATGGCTCGCTATGACGCCGTCTTTCGGCCCCATGGCCAGACCGTGGCTCAGGTGTTGCTGACCCGTAGTGATCTGGCCTCACGCCGGCGCTTCATCAAGGCCAGTCGCACGCTGGCGCAACTACTGAGCTGGGACGTGCTGCCGATCATCAACGAAAACGACACCCTCGCCACCGAAGAGCTCCGCTTTGGTGACAACGACACCCTCTCTGCTCTGGTGGCCGTTGCCATCGGCGCTGATGAACTGCTGTTGCTCACCGATGTCGATCAGCTCTATTCAGCTGATCCCAAAGCGAATGCGGATGCCAGACCCATTCGGGAGGTCCGTGATCTCGATGAGCTCAATGCCCTCGATGCCGCTGCTGGAGATGGTGGCCGTTGGGGCACCGGTGGCATGACCACCAAGCTTGCTGCGGCCCGCATTGCCACAGCTAGCGGCATCCAAGTGCGACTTGGCAATGGGCGCGACCCTGCAGTGGTGAGAGCCCTGCTCAGCGGTGGTGACCATGGCACCCGCTTTCTGCCCAGCCCTGAGCCAATCCCGGATCGCAAAGGCTGGCTCGCCCACGCCCTGGTTCCTTCAGCCGAAGTTCAAATCGATGCCGGAGCCGAAAAGGCACTCCTGGAGCAAGGAGGTTCGCTGCTTGCCGTCGGAGTCAGCCACATCAAAGGTCACTTTGAAGCCCAGCAACCCGTTCGCATCTGCAACAGCAGCGGACAAGAATTAGCCCGTGGTTTGAGTCGCTGCAGCAGTGACCAATTGCAAGGAGTGGTGGTCCATCGCGATCAGATGGTGCTCACAGCTCACTTGAGTCGGCCTACGATCCCGCCGCCCCCTTAACCCGCATCGGCATGCCCCGCTTCAGCGTCCTACTGGAGAGCCTCAGCGGTGCTGACGGAGCCGAGACCCATTTCGCTGGTAACCCTGAAATCGAAGGTGCAGCCGCTCTCGACCAGGCCAGCAAAGGTCAGCTCAGCTTTCTTGAGAAAGACAACGCCCTCAGCAAAAGCCTCAGCAAGACCGGAGCTTCCGCGCTGCTACTGCCATGTAACGCTGAGCTGCAGCAGCAAGCAACCGAGCTCGGCATTGCTTGGGTAGCCCTTAAAGATCCACGCCTGGGGTTCGCCGAAGCGCTCGAGCAGCTCTACCCCGAAGCCAAACCAGCCGCCGGGGTTCACCCCACAGCTGTCGTGGATCCCAGTGCCCAAATCGGAGCTGATGTGCACATTGGCCCGCGAGTCGTGGTTGGCGCTGATGTGGTGATTGGGCCTGGCAGCACCTTGCATCCCGGCGCTGTGCTCTACGCCGATGTGCAACTGGGAGCTGGATGCACCGTCCATGCCAATGCCGTGCTGCATCCCGGCAGCCGTCTTGGTCAGGGCTGTGTAGTGAATTCCAATGCCGTGGTGGGATCCGAGGGCTTTGGCTTTGTTCCCACTGCCAGCGGCTGGCGCAAGATGCCCCAAACAGGGCAGGTGGTCTTGGAGGACCTCGTGGAGGTGGGCTGCGGCAGCACCATCGACCGCCCTTCAGTTGGTGAAACCCGCATTGGCGCCGGCACCAAGATCGACAACCTGGTGCAAGTGGGCCATGGCGTTGTCACAGGTAAAGGCTGTGCCCTGGCCTCCCAAGTTGGGATCGCTGGTGGTGCCAGGCTTGGCAATGGTGTGATCCTGGCTGGCCAAGTGGGCGTCGCCAATCGCGCGGTGGTGGGGGATCGCGCCATCGCCTCCAGCAAATCGGGCATCCACGGAGAAATTGCGCCCGGCGAGGTGGTGAGCGGCTACCCAGCAATCCCGAATCGCCTTTGGCTGCGATGCTCAGCAGCTTTTAACAAGCTGCCTGATATGGCACGCACCCTGCGCCGCCTCAGCGAGGAGAAAGCCGGACAGTAAGTTCAGCGCTCAAACGTTCTGGCGTTGATGAGCAGCTATCGCATCACTCTGCTAGCCGGTGACGGCATTGGCCCGGAGATCACCGCTGTAGCGCGTCAGCTGCTGGAGGTGGTGGCAGAACAACACCATTTCAGCCTCAGCTTTGATCCACAACCGGTTGGGGGTGCTGCCATTGATGCGACTGGAGAACCGCTACCAGCCAGCACCCTGGCAGCATGCCGGCAAGCCGATGCCGTGTTGCTGGCCGCTATCGGTGGACCCCAATACGACAACCTGCCCCGTGCCAAACGTCCGGAATCGGGCCTGTTGGCCCTGCGCTCTGGCATGGAGCTCTTTGCCAATCTGCGGCCCGTCAAGATCGTGCCAGCGCTGATCGGCGCCAGCACCCTGCGCGAAGAGGTGATCAGTGGCGTCGACTTGATGGTGGTGCGCGAGCTCACCGGCGGCATTTACTTCGGTCAGCCCAAGGGCCGCGTCACCACTGAAAGCGGCGAAGAGCGCGGGTTCAACACCATGACCTACAGCAGCAGTGAGATCGATCGAATTGCAAGGGTCGGATTTGATCTCGCTGTCCAGCGCAGCGCCCGACTCTGTTCTGTTGACAAAGCCAATGTTCTCGATGTGAGCCAGCTCTGGCGCGAACGGGTTGACGCCATGGCTAGCGATTACAGCGGAGTGGAGGTGAGCCACATGTATGTGGACAACGCTGCGATGCAGCTGGTGCGCGCACCCCGGCAGTTTGATGTGCTGCTGACCGGCAACCTGTTTGGTGACATCCTCAGCGATGAGGCCGCCATGCTCACTGGCTCGATTGGCATGCTGCCGTCAGCATCACTGGGCACTGAAGGGCCTGGCCTGTTCGAGCCGGTGCATGGCTCCGCGCCTGACATTGCCGGCCAAGACAAGGCCAATCCCCTAGCGATGGTGCTGTCAGCGGCCATGATGCTGCGGATCGGTTTAAAGCAAGAAGCGGCGGCAGCAAGCCTGGAGAAAGCCGTTGACAAGGTGCTGGCCCAAGGACTGCGTACAGGCGATTTAATGGCCGAAGACTGCACCCCTGTGAGCTGTCAGGCCATGGGAGAAGCATTGCTGAAAGCACTGGAATGAACGAATGGGGAGGCTTTCTGGCAAACTCCCCCGAGCATGTGCCGTAGCTGATGTCCAGCCTCCACCCGATCGTTGCCGTCACTGGTTCCTCCGGAGCGGGCACCAGCACTGTGAAGCGGGCGTTTGAGCACATCTTTTCTCGCGAGGGCATCACCCCTGCGGTGGTGGAGGGCGACAGCTATCACCGCTATGAGCGGATGCCGATGAAAGAGGCGATGGCGAACGCACTGGCAGCTGGCGAGAACTTCTCCCACTTCGGTCCAGAAGCCAACCTGTTTGACAAGCTCGAGGAACTATTCCGCACCTACGGCAAATCCGGTGGCGGAGAAAAGCGTTACTACCTGCACAGCCCCGAAGAGGCTTCCGAGCACAACGCTCGTTTAGGCACCAATCTCGATCCTGGTCAGTTCACCCCCTGGGAACCAATTCCCACCGGCACTGACCTGCTCTTCTACGAAGGTCTCCACGGGGGTGTGGTGGGCGACAGCTATGACGTGGCCTCCCTTGCTGACCTTTTGGTCGGCGTGGTTCCAATCACAAACCTCGAGTGGATTCAGAAAATCCACCGTGACAACGCTGAGCGTGGTTACTCCGCTGAAGCGATCGTGGACACAATCCTGCGCCGCATGCCGGATTACATCAACCACATCACCCCACAGTTCAGCCTCACCGATATCAACTTCCAGCGTGTGCCGACGGTTGATACCTCCAACCCATTCATCTGCCGAAACATCCCAACACCTGACGAAAGCTTCGTGATCATTCACTTCCGCAAGGGAGCTCGTGAGAAGTGGGGAATTGATTTCAATTACCTGCTGAACATGATTCATGATTCATTCATGTCCAGCCCCACAAGCATCGTCGTCAACGGCGGCAAGATGGGCTTTGCGATGGAATTGATCTTGACCCCGATTATTCATCGCATGATCGAGGAAAAGCGCGCTCAGGCCTGAACTTTTGCTGCATTGCAGCTAATTTGAGGGCGTGACAATGCCCTCCTTCGCGATACGCGGCGCCCAAACGGCGATCGATCCAGGACCAGCTCGTTGGTCACCTGATCAGCTCTCGCGGATGCTCCAGGTTGGTCGCCAGCTTTATCTCTCCCACCTGGAGCGCCATGGAGCTCGCGTTGAGCCCTTGGGAGCGGTGATTGAAACGCGTCATTTCAGTGGTCGCATGGTTTTTGAGCCACCGGTGCTGCTTCCTGATGAGCAGTTCTTAGAGATCGATCTGCTGCGCCGCCGCACCCATGGCCGACTGCGTCAACGGCGATGACATGGCTGGCCCTGCTGCTGGGGCTCTGCATCGGCAGCTTCCTGAATGTGGTGGTGTGGCGGGTTCCGCGCGGCGAATCGGTCGTTTGGCCTGGTAGCCACTGCCCCCGCTGCGGCCACGATCTGCCCTGGAACAACAACATTCCAGTACTGAGCTGGTTAGTCCTGCGTGGTCGCTGTCAGTTCTGCCATGGCCCCATCAGCATCGAATATCCCCTGATCGAGCTGCTCAGTGGCGGCCTTTGGGCCCTGCTAGCGCAGCAGGGTGTGGGCCGTTTAGGAGCTCTGGATCCACTGGCAAATTTACTGGCAGGGGGACTTCTGTTGAGCTTCCTCTTGCCCCTAGCCCTGATCGATTTGCGCACCATGCGCCTGCCAGAGCCACTTTGTCGCTGGGGTGTGATCTGCGGTCTAGCCCTTTCGGCAATCGCCGGGTTCTGGCTGGGCAGCGGTAGTGAACTCCTGCTCTGGCACGCCCTCGCTGCCGCCACAGGTTTGCTGGTTTTTGAAGCCATCAGCAACCTTGGAGAGAAGCTCTTGGGTGCACCAGCGCTTGGCCTTGGCGATGCCAAGTTGGCGGCTCTGCTGGGGGCCTGGCTTGGCTTTCAGGGTTTGGCCATGGCTTGCGCAGTGGCCGTTGTACTGGGGGCTGCCTTTGGTCTTGCCGGTCGCCTTGGTGGCTGGCTGGGCCCGAAAGAGCCTTTTCCCTTTGGCCCCTTTTTGGCTGTCGGCGGCCTACTGAGCTGGCTGGCCTGTGATGCGCTTTGGGCTCTCTTGATCAACCCGGGGCCCATGGGCCTTTAATGGTCCCCATCAGAGGAATGTTATTTGTCTCTGCTCGACTGGTTTGCTGATCGCCGCAAGACGGCTCCCGCGTTGCGACCAACGCCAGAGCCTGATGAGGGTGATGGCCTGTGGAGCAAATGCCCTGAATGTGGCGAGGTGGTCTACCGCAAGGACCTCGTGGCCAATGCCAGTGTCTGCGCCTCCTGCGGTTACCACCACAGGATTCACAGCGAAGAACGCTTGCGAATCTTGCTGGATCCAGGCAGCTTCATTCCCATCGATGGTGAGCTGAGCCCCACCGATCCACTGGCTTTCAAAGATCGCCGCGCCTACGCCGATCGGATCCGCGACAGCCAGCAGCAAACCGGATTGCGCGATGCCGTGGTCTGCGGCACAGGAACCATTGAGGGGCAGGGGATCGCCTTGGCCGTGATGGATTTCCGCTTCATGGGCGGAAGCATGGGCTCAGTAGTGGGCGAGAAAATCACGCGCCTAATCGAAACCGCAACTGAGCGGAAACTGCCGGTATTGGTGGTCTGCGCCAGCGGTGGAGCACGCATGCAGGAAGGCATGCTCAGCCTGATGCAGATGGCCAAGATCTCTGGTGCACTGGAGCGCCACCGGGCCAAAAAGCTGCTTTATATCCCCCTACTGACCCACCCCACGACCGGGGGCGTCACAGCCAGCTTCGCGATGCTGGGCGATCTAATTTTGGCTGAGCCCAAAGCGCTGATTGGCTTTGCGGGCCGTCGGGTGATTGAGCAAACCCTGCGAGAGAAGCTTCCCGACAACTTCCAAACAGCCGAGTATCTCCAGGACCACGGTTTTGTTGACGCGATCATTCCTCGCACGCAGATGCGGAGCCGACTCGCCAGCTTGCTGGTGATGCATCAGCAGACCGCAAAGATTCCGGCATGAGTGCCAGGCTCCTGTCTTGGCTTCTAGCTCTGATTCTGCTCATGGCTGGAGCGCCTTCAGCTTGGGCTGGGCCTGTGGAGTGGATCGAAGTGCCCGCCACCAGTGAGGGTCAACAGTGGTGGGACAAGGGCAGTCTCAGGCTCAACCGCCGGGGTGAACTCACCGTGCTCAGCCGGTTCACTCCTGCAGCAACTGACGAGGAGGCCAAGCCCTCAGGGCAGCTGTATGTGATGGCAATTGAGTGCGGAAGCCAGCGTTTTCGAGACTTACAAGTCAACGGCCTGCCAAAGCTGCAGCCCCAATGGGAAATTGCAGCCGATGACGCCTTGATCTCCAGGGTGATGGACCAGGTCTGCCTAGAAGCCCAACAACAGGGTTTGGCCTGATGACCAAAGCACGTCCTTTAGGCGTTGCCATTGCCGGGCTCGGTTTTGGCGAAAAGGTGCATCTGCCCGCTCTACGGGCGTGCCCTGAGGCAGTGCCTGTTGCCCTATGGCATCCAAGGCAAGAGCGAGTGGAGCAAGCCAGTCGGGCAGCAGAGCTGCCCGGCAGCAGCAACTTCGATGCCGTACTGGACGACCCAGCAGTTGAAGCCGTGGTGATCGCAACCCCACCGGCAGCACGTTTTGAGCTAGCCCAACAAGCACTACTAGCTGGCAAGCATCTTCTGCTTGAAAAGCCAGTTGCCCTCAATGCATCAGAGGCTCAGAAGCTTGAGAAGTTAGCGCTGGCGCAAGGACGAATCTGCGCCGTGAATTTCGAATATCGAGCTGTTCCCGCTTTCCAACACCTCGCCAATTTGCTGCAACAGGGCTGGATTGGTGATCCCTGGCTGCTGCGTTTTGATTGGTTGATGGGCAGCCGGGCCAATCCGCAGCGCCCGTGGAACTGGTATTCCCAACAGGCCCAAGGCGGTGGTGTTTTAGGGGCACTCGGCAGCCACGCCTTCGACATGCTCGGGTGGCTGGTTGGCCCGATCCGCCAGGTACAAGCACAGCTTTCAGTCGCCATCAGCGAGCGGCCCAAAGCTGATGGTCCAGGGCTCGGGCTCGTGGATGCGGCAGATACGGCCTTCGCCCAGCTTCAGCTGGAACCCCATTGGACAGGAGCACGCCAACAGCTCTCGGCGCAGCTGGCACTGGCCTCAACCGCTCGCCAGGGTCGAGGCTGTTGGTTGGAGCTCTACGGCTCAGAAGGAACGCTGGTGCTCGGCAGCGGCAATCAAAGTGACTATGTCCATGGTTTCTCGCTGCAGGGTGCCCGCAGCGGCGATTCCTTGGCACTGCTTCCACCGGAACCAAACTTGAGCTTCCCCCGCAGTTGGGAAGATGGCCGAATCGCACCTGTCAGCCGCCTGATTGGATGGTGGGCCGAGGCGGTTCGCGAGCAAAGGCCAATGGTTCCTGGCTTGCTGGAAGGACGAACCAGTCAACAGGTCATGGATGCTTGTCTATCAAGCCAGCAAACAGGGCAAACGGTGAAGCTGGGCTTTTAAATAAAGCCAGGCGGTAGCGTCCTTGCCAGTAAGGCCAGCCCATGGCGGACGACATCACAAGCACGGAAGGACTCGGAGTTCTGATTTGCGGCCATGGCAGCCGAAACCGACTAGCCGTCGATGAATTCGCCAAGCTTGCCGATGGTCTACGCCTGAAACTGCCGCAGCTGCCGGTGGAACACGGCTACCTGGAGTTCGCCAGGCCAATCTTGCGCGATGGCCTCGAGAGACTGCAGCAACAAGGTGTGCAAAGGGTCCTAGCGGTTCCAGGAATGTTGTTTGCGGCAGGCCACGCCAAAAACGACATCCCCTCCGTGTTGAACACCTACAGCGCTGAAACAGGCCTGCAGGTGGATTACGGCCGCGAACTAGGCGTGGACCTCAAGATGATCCAGGCCGCAGGGGCGCGGATCCAGGAAGCCATTGACCAAGCCAGCTCGGAAGTCGACTTGAGCGACAGCCTGCTTGTCGTCGTTGGTCGAGGCTCCTCTGACCCCGATGCCAACTCCAACGTCGCCAAAGTGACTCGGATGCTGGTGGAGGGATTCGGTTTCGGCTGGGGCGAAACGGTCTATTCAGGGGTCACTTTCCCTTTGGTCGAACCCGGCTTACGTCATGCGGTGAAGCTTGGCTTCAAACGGGTAATCGTGTTCCCTTACTTTCTGTTTTCAGGGGTTCTGGTTAGCCGAATTCGGCAACACAGCGAGCGCGTAGCCGTTGACCACCCAGAAGTCGAATTTTTGCAAGCTGGCTACCTGGGGGATCACCCCTTGGTGATCGAGACATTCGTGGAACGTGTCGCCGAAGTGATTCGCGGCGACACCGCCATGAATTGCTCACTGTGCAAATACCGCCAACAGGTGCTCGGATTTGAGAGCGAAGTCGGCGCCCCTCAGCACAGTCATCACCACCACGTGGAAGGTCTCAATGAGCCTTGTCAGCTCTGTGAAAACGAATGCACAGGCGCTTGCCAACCCGATGGGGTTCCGCTGCCCTCACACAGCCATGAACACGGCCATCGCCATCCGATCTACCCACACGCTGATCATCCTTTGGGCCCTCGCGCCATGCACGCCAAATCTGAAGACAAACAGTGCAAATAGCGATCACACCGGTCCAGATCCCATTCGAGTCCCATGAGATTTGCGGAGATTAGCTCTGCTAATCATTTCTCGCTCTCCACAGCTTGCCTTGGTTTTCCCCAGCCCATGCCAGGGCTTTCCACAGTTTTTTGATCCAAACCCGCTTAATTGGGTTGTTCTGTGGAGATTCGCTTCAGCCCAACGAACTGCTTGACGGTTTAGCCCAAGCCGTTCAACAGAAGCTGAAGAGAAATGTGGGGTTGATACAGACGCTGCTAGTCAGGGCAATCTCAGCGATGAGACAGCGGCTGCTGAGCCAGCAGCACCCCCTTTGACGAATACCCCCGAAGTGTGGCTTCATCTCAGGGCAAGCGGAGAGCCCACGTTGAACGAACTGAGCAGCAGTCCAGTCGATATCGCCAACCAAAGCCAAGAGATCATCAGCCTCGAAGCCGAAATTCCAGAAGCCTTGTTCGGCAGCATGCAGGGCTTTTTGCAGTCCAATCCACAGTGGGACCAGTACCAGTTGGTCAGTTCAGCCTTGGCAGGCTTCCTGTTTCAAAATGGCAGCACCGACAGCGCCGTGGCCCAGCATTATTTGAACGGACTGTTCAGCCGTTCCAGCACTGCTGCAGCTAACTGAATGGAGCGAAAGTGGTTCATATTTAAAAACCTCTTCTCGTAGAAAAATATTGATTGCCAATCAATACGATTTCAACCGCAAAGAAAGATTCACGAGCGTCAGAATTTCCATCGACGTTATTACAGCGACAGAGCCCTTGTCAGGGATCATCCTTACCGCATTGGATGCCTCTTTACTATTCGGCCAAACGGGCAGCCAATGAGGCTGAAAGGCTGCAAGCTCTTGCGGAATATCGCGTTCTGGGAACCCGCCCGGAGCAGTGCTACGACGACATCACAGCGATTGCATCCATCACTTGCGGAACTCCAATTGCCTTGATGAGCCTGGTCACAGAGGAGAAGCAGTGGTTCAAATCAACCGTTGGCATCGAAGCCACCGAGACACCACGCGATTGGTCATTTTGTGCCCATGCCATCATCGATTCAGAGCCAATGATTGTTGAGGACGCCCTCAACGACAAACGTTTCCGGCATAACCCGCTGGTCAGTGGGGATCCAAAAATTCGTCTGTATGCCGGGTTTCCCCTCGAGACACCCGCTGAGCATCGCCTAGGCACGCTATGCGTGATCGATCGCAAACCCGGGGTTCTCAGCAATGAGCAGATGAGCGTCATGAAGGCGCTCTCCAGGCAAGTGGTAACCCTCTTGGAATTGCGCCGACGTTCGCTGCGCCTGCTCAACAGCTTGAGCAACATCACCAACAGCCAGCAGGTTTTACCCATTTGCTCGTATTGCAAAAAGGTGCGTGATTCCGAGGGGGACTGGGACTACCTGGAGAGTTACCTCAGTCGCACCACCTCAATGGGCTTTAGCCATGGTGTCTGTGATCACTGCATGGACGACCACTTCCCTGAAGTGGTCGATGCTCTCAAAAATTCCTAGATACAATCAGCCATGAATTGGTCACAGAAGTAACGCAATACGAAGCCATAAGTCACAGAGTTCAAAGTTATTCTGCAAAAGAAGAAATTAGCTCCAACAGCTGCTGATCCTGATAGGTTCTTGATCAGCTCATGGTGAGTAAATGGCAGACACCATCTCGTTCATCGAGAAACTTGCCGAACGCCATAGCCAATTACTTCAGCGAGCTGAACAAGCCAGGACTGACCATGAAAGGCAGCACTGGCTTGAAGTTGCTGAGCAACTGGACATCATGATTCGGCTACATAGCGGCCACGCGGCAGCCTGACCGAAGAGTCCTGAGTAGCCATCCTGGGAGCAGATCGCGGCAATCCAATGGGCAAAGGACTGGGCAGGGAATTCTTGAACTTCATCAACCGCGGCAACGTTGTTGATTTGGCGGTTGCCGTGATCATTGGCGCTGCATTCACCAAAGTGGTGCAGGCGGTGGTGGAGCTGTTCACA
>MDTB01023210.1_pt1 | contig 13706 bp, 9 predicted proteins | sample 811161 | NCBI WGS metagenome assembly MDTB01 (sample SAMN05326650, study PRJNA326480) | marine metagenome | isolation source: seawater | place: Mediterranean Sea | collected 2009
GGGAAACATGACTATCAAACCTGAATTCAGAGTTGATACTGCATCTGATACATATTACATGGACGCTGACGGTGCAACTGACAGTCTATCTTCATTTGTGTTGGCAGCTATTTACTCTTTTTAGTAAAAATAACTTAATAGATTTTAAAAACCCTCCTTAAAGGAGGGTTTTTAAAATCTATGATGTATTATTTACAATTGATAGTGTTTTCTAAAACTTACTGTTACTCTGTCATTGCTGCAGCTTGAGCTGTTTCAATAGCAGCAACCATCTGGGTGGTATCATACATATGATATTCTGCTGCGATTTTTCCATCATCGCCCCACATAAAATTAATATGTGCAGGCAGTGTGATAATTTCGCCAGTAAGTTTACTTGTTGCTATCCAATTAAACCATGTTTGGGTAACAGTCACTGGATCATATGCATCACCTCCTGGATAACTAGTAGTTTCAACCCAATATCCAATGTCTTTTTTACTACCCCATTGCATCTCAATAGAAAAAGTTTCATGTTGCGCACCTAAAAGCCCAACCAAATCATCCAATGATATGGGCTCACTACTGTTTAAGAAAACCTGTAGTTCAGGTGACCAAAGGGATTTTAATCCTTCCATATCGTTATTAAGATAATGTTGAAAATGTTGTCTAATGGCATCTGATTTATCATCATCGAAATTCACGACCACTCCGTTGTTTGTACATCCCAATACAATTAGGGATATAAATATTACTGTTATCTGCTTCATTGTTAAAATTTATTTAGATATAAACTTACAAATTATTAAACTAAAATTTAATTACAAAAAAATAATACTTCACCAATTTTAATTAGCATTCCTCAATCAATAAACAGATATAATCCCCAAATTGACTCGCTGTCATATCTCCACCCAAATCAGGTGTGAATCTTTTTTTTGAAGTCGCTTTTTCAATACAATTAAATAAAATATTTGCTGCGACTGTTTGACCTAAATGGTCTAACATCATAACACAACACCAAATAGTTGCTATGGGATTTGCAATATTCTTACCGTAAATATCTGGGGCACTTCCATGTACTGGTTCAAACATACTGGGAAATTTACCGTCAGGATTTAAATTAGCACTTGGAGCAATTCCCATTCCACCCGTGCAAACAGGGCCTAAGTCTGAAAGAATATCTCCGTATAAATTAGAGGCTACTATTACATCAAACCAGTCAGGATTTTTTACAATTTGAGCACATAATATATCAATATGATATTTTGATGTTTTAACATTTGGGTTTTTTTTGGAAAGGATTTCAACAATACTATCCCAATAAGTCATGGAGTGAATAATACCATTAGATTTTGTTGCACTGGTTAACTTTTTTTTTCTTTTAATTGCTAATTCATAAGCATAATTAACTATTCGTTCCGTGCCCTTTTTTGAAAAAATACTCTGTTGAAAAACAAATTCGTCAGGCCGGTTTTGATTTTTAATACCCCCAATATCTGAATACTCACCCTCAGTATTTTCACGAACAATTAAATAATCAATACTTTTTTTATCTCTCAATACTCCATCAATTCCTTTAAGACTCTTTACAGGCCTTAAATTTACATACTGATCAAATGTTCTTCTTATAGGTATTAATAACCCCCAAAGGGAAATATGATCAGCTACGCTTGGCATCCCAACTGACCCTAATAAAATAGCATGACAGTCTTCTAACTTTTTGAGTCCATCTTTATCCATCATTGATCCGTTCTTGATATAGTAGTCACATGAGTAGTCAAATGATTTAAACTCCAAAATAAAGTTAAATTTTCTTGAAAGTTTTTTTAAAACTTTTACTGCAATTGGAATTACTTCTTTTCCAATGCCATCCCCAGGGATAACATTAATTATATACTTTTTTGGCATCTGAATTTTTTAAATTCTAAAATTAAATCGGGTAGCTAAAGGGATCAAAATCCCAAAGTAAAGGCAAAAGAAAATAAACTACTGTTGTTATAAATATAATTGAAATGATATTCATTAGAATTCCAACTCTTACCATATCCGATATCTTCAAAATTTTAGCGCCAAAAACAACTGCATTTGGAGGCGTTGCAACTGGTAACATAAATGCACATGACGCAGCTAAAGTTGCTCCAACCATTAACATATAAGGATGAACATCAAGGATCACTGCTGCAGGAGCAAGAACAGGAAGCAACATAGCTGTTGTAGCAAGGTTGGAAGTAATTTCAGTTAGAAAATTTACTGATGCTACTACAACTGCTAGTATAAGAATAATTGAAAAACCATCAAGTTGTACCATTTTTTCGGCAATCCAATTTGCTAGCCCACTGGACTGAAATCCTGCTGCTATTGCTAAACCACCTCCAAAAAGTAGTAAAATACCCCAAGGTAGTTTCACTGCATCTTCCCAGTACATAAGCTTTTTTTGCCCAGTATTTATTCTACTTTGAAGTAAAAACAAACTGATTCCTGCGGTCAATGCTATCATCGAATCATCAAGGCTTGGTATAAAAATATTTAATACGTGTTTTCTGATTATCCAAGCAATAGCAGTTAATACAAAAACATTTCTAACAAGTCTTTCTTCATAGCTTATTGCCCCAAGTGCTTTTAATTGTCTTTTTATTTCTGTTTGACCATCACTAAAATTTGTTTGTTTGAATTTAAATGCAAAGCGAGTAATATAAATCCATGAAATTATTAAAAGAACAATTGAAATTGGTAGCCCAAGTACAATCCAATCTAAAAAGCTTATTTCAATTTGGTATAACTCATATACAATTCCAGTAAAAACCAAGTTTGGAGGTGTCCCAATAAGAGTTGCTAATCCACCAATTGAAGCACTAAATGCAATTGAAAGAAGTAGTGCTTTTCCAAAAATCTGATTTTCATCTTCTTCTGTTGTCTTGAGATCTTTCATTTGTTTTATTATTGCTATGCCAATAGGTAACATCATTACTGCAGTTGCCGTATTAGATATCCACATTGACAGAAAAGCAGTTGCAACCATAAACCCTAATATAATTTTACGTACGTCTGTCCCAATCTTACTTATAATATTAAGTGCTATTCTTTTGTGAAGGTTCCATTTTTCTATTGCTAGAGCTAAAATAAATCCACCTAGATATAAGAAGATGTACTTATGACCGTAAGATGATGACGTTGCTTCAATTGATAATGCCCCTGATAAAGGGAAAAGTATAATTGGCAATAATGAAGTAGCTGCTATTGGTATGGCTTCTGTAATCCACCATGTTGCTACCCAAAGAGTCGAAGCTAATATTGCATTAGCCTCATCTGTCATGCCATCAAAAGAGAAAAAATAACGAGTTACTACGAATAGTATTGGACCTAAAAAAAGACCGATTTTTTTGGAATTCAATTTTTATGATTTACAATTTTAAATTTAATCATTAAAAAGTTGAGTAAGTAGGGATTTAAATTCACTTGATTGATACATCCGTCTACCATTATGTGAAACACCATCAACAATAACTCTTTTATGATTATGATTGTCATTATATTTTAAATTCATATATCTAAACATATTTTCACCTCTTTTAAATCTTGTAGACCCGAGTAAAACATACTCACAGTTATCAGTATTAATATCTCCATTTTCGTAGTTTCCGTTACCATTTAAATATGTCACACTTCTATTTACAAATATGTTGTCAAAAGATTCTTTATCCAAAACATTTATGTATTCTGGAACATTTTGATATCCAAATGGCCAATTATTCATTCCACTACATCCGCTAGGACTATATAAATTATTAGTTTGTTCGTTAATTCGCTCTGAATTTGGATAATAGAAATATTGACTATTACTTACGATATATTCAAAATTAATTGAGCTGTATTTGGATTCAGATCTATTAGCAGCAGCATATGTATGCGTCATCCTGCCACCACTTGAAGTGCCAGTTACAATGATTTCATCTAAAACAGGAAAGAATTCTTTATTAGATAGTCTGTCAATTATAATATCTAGAACCTCAAAAGAACTTATTTTCAACTGGCTTCCTGAGAGCTTACCATCTCTATATATATATGGCCTCCAATATAAATCATCAGAGTTTTCTGCCTCACTTTTAAAATGTGGAGATATTAAAACAGTTGAATTTGATAAACCCAAATCTAGAAATGTTGACGTTAAGTGACCAAAATAATCATCGGCGTTAAAAGAACCTCCATGAATTACAATGACTGCTTTTTTAAGATTTTCCCATTTTGCTTTATCTTCATAAATGTCATAGTTGGAATAAAAATCAAAATTTCCTTGAACTGACTCCTTAGAAATCAAAACACTTCGTTTACAATCTGCTATTGATGTGCAAGGAGGTCTATAATATATTGTGTCATCCACTTGGGTTTTGAAATTTAAATTGAAGGGTTGTGAGAGTTGCTCTCCATTATTTCCAATATTTCCCTGCAAACTGATATTATAGCTAGTATTGTATTCTAAATTCAAAGTTATTTCAACTACAGTATTACTACTCATATAATCAAATGAAATATTGTTTTCAGGAACAGATGGGTTAATATTAAAGGTATTTTCGAAAGAAGTAATGCTAATAACTTTTGAAAAGATTAATCTAAGAACAAGGTTTGTTGAAATATTTTCATCCCCATCATTGATTATAGCCCCACTATTGTCGTAAACTGAAATAAGATTTATAGATTCAACTTCAACATCAGAGCCAGAGTCTTTAGAACAACTGAATATTAATGCTAAAAAGTAAAATAAAATTATTTTTCTATCAAAGTCCATAAATATCTAATTACATAACGGGTAAGGACATGATGAAGTGCTATTAGAAGTTGTCACTGTATCATTATTAGTACAACCAACGCCTCCATAAGACCATATTCCATTATCTCCTTTATGGGCCCAAGAGCCAGTATATTCCCAAGACTCACCAGTACCATCAACTCCAATAACACCCAATCTTTCAATAATATCTCCAAAGCCACCGTTAACATTGCCAAATAACTCTACAACATCATCCCCATTTTGTGAAGCAAAGCTGTCTATATATATGTAGTTAAACTTATTAAAACATTGTGTGCCATAATATTCAGCCATAGCATCAGGGATACGTGCAATCAAAATTTGTTCCCCTTCTTTTACTGAAATTGATGGGAATGTAAATTCTACATTATCTGTATCTCTACCATTACTAGCTACACCTAATCCAAATTTACTCAAGTCTTCAATATCACGATTTATACGTAAGTGATGAGATTTTCCTCTGTTAGTACTAGTTGATGCAGTTACATCAAATAACAATGCTGTGACGCCTTTTAGTTCCAGTGGATTACAAAAAGGATATTTTGCGTCAACTGTGGTAGCTGTGCCTGTACCTGCAAATACTACTGAGTTTGGCCCAGGGTAAATCCATTCATTCCCAAGCTTATAAGCCCATGAGTTTGTGTACTCCCAATACAACCCTGTTCCGTCAGTTCCAGGCTGTCCAAAAGACTCAATTGCAGTTTGGTTTTTATAAAGTAAAATTGCATCATCACCAGTTTGACTCATTTTAGTAGTCTGAAAAACAGTAAAATCAGAAAAATAACCTTCAAAGAAAGCCTCAGCATTTGTAAAATCATCATCTCTAACAAGTAAAATATTATCTCCTTGGCTTGCACTTACTTCTGGAAAAATATAATCAATAGGATTTGCCGGATAAGGATCAGCTCCATTTGTTGCTACCTCAATACCATATATGCTAAGGTCAGTAATATCCTCCAAAACTTTAAGATGAACTGCTCTAACTCGACCTGTAGTGCTTAAAATATAATCATCTAACTCCATCACCCCTTTTAACTCAAGTGCAGGAGGTACATCATTTACTTCTATATTTAAAGCTCCATCTGATGGAATTGTTCCGTTGACCGCATTTTCTAAAGTTAACGTTAACTGCTCTGTTGACTCCGTATCACCATCCACAAGAATTGTAAGAGTTGCTGTTGCAGTACTTTCACCAGCTGGAATTACGAAGCTTGTATTATCAATTGTATAATCAATCCCATTTTGAGAAGTCCCACTTGTAATTAAATCAAAACTCACATCAACCAAAACACTTTCACTTAGGGTTGCTGTTACAGTAGCCTGATTTCCCTCATACAAAATGTTTTTGTCAATAGATAGAGATATTACAGGAGGAACAAATGCTTTTGTTGAAAAAATAATTTGATAATCTGCTTGCATAGTTTCTCCATTTGCTCCGTAAGCGCCTTGAGTCAAACTTAAAACATAATCTGTTTCGTAATCTAGAGGTCTGTCAAAACCAACTGTAACAAATGAATTAGTAGCATCATAAACCAATTGTTGGGCTACTACAGGTGTTATTGTTAATGCAGCTTCAAAAGCATCCTTATTTATGCCATGGGAGAATACAAAATCTAGTTGTCCTTGTGGATCAAAATTTGATACTATACCTGAGACAGTTCTATTTTCATATTGAGTCTTCAGAACACGAAAATCATTTGTAATAGGTTCTCCTTCATTTTCTATGTCATCAATACATGAGACTATTGAAAATAAACCAAAGCCAATTAGCAAAGCTGGGTATTTAATAGCTGATAATTGTTTTTTCATTTTATTTAATTTATAATAGTTTTAAAATCATAATTGTCTACTAACTGTTGCAAGAAGTCAGCATTTTGTTGACTAAGAAACAACAGCCATAATTTTTGACCATTTTGGTCAGTTGTAGTTATCCTTTTGGGAATGTTTTTTGTTTTTTCATTTGTGAAGTATTTGAAAAAGGCCAATGCATTTAGATATGTAGCATTCTTAGACGGATGCTTGTCATCGTCATCAAATAAATTAATCTCTGGTCTTAATTTGCGAACTTGAGAGGATAATAACCCACACGGCACAATATCAACATCTAGTTGTTTTCCCATGTTTTGGTACGCATCAGCTATCGGATTTATCATTAGTGGTTTGGACTTATATGCCCAAGTTTGCATAAATACTGGAATAGCATTTTTTGCTTTTACCAATTCAACTATTTGTTTACTAGTATCCAAAAATGATTTTGCTCCATCTATAGTAGCCAAACTATGGTGATTTAAAATAACATAATCAAATGATTCTTTGTTCAAAATATCTATTGTTTTTGTTCCCTTTTCTTGATTTAAATGTTGGGACAAGGTTGATCCCCCTACTAGTGAGTGTCTTGTTTTTATATAAAACTTTTTGCTTGACTTGGACATCGCCTCTAGAACTTGTGGCAAGTTGTAGAAATAAGTAAAGCTATTACCTACAAAAAGAGCTTTTAATGTATCCTTTTTTAATTCAGGATACTGGCCTATAATTGGGTTATTTAAAGTAAGTAGAAATAACCCAATAAAAATTAAAAAATACTTCCAAATAGTTTTCACAAACATTTTATTTTATTGATTTACAGTTGTTGGTTCAAAAAATCCTGGAATAGGATTTGGGACATTTGAATTTCGATCAACTTCGGTTTGAGGATATAGGAAACGTTGGGGTAAGTCGGTCCCATTATTTGGTATTACTTGCACTCTGACCAAACTTTCACCATCTGTTCTTCTTGTGTCGCTGAAATTTTCAGTTGTATTAAATAAACTGACATATCGTTCCTCTAAAATCTCTCTCAATAATGAATTAGCAGTTGACAAACCGTCAGTATTTTCAATTCCTCCATTTTCAAAATCTGAAAGCTGATACGCATCGTATTTAGCAGCGCCAAATGAACTCATTGTTGAAAGTAAATTAGATCTGTGTGCATTGAGGGCAGTAACTCCACTTTCCAAAAAACCTAATCGTACTGCACTTTCAGCCAAAATTAATTGATTCTCAGCGTAACTAACCATATTTGCGCTTTGATCAGTGGCAGAAATCCCATTAACAGTATTGGGTATTATTTCACCACCAGATGACCTAAACATAAAAGCATACCGAGCTGTCTCATTTGTTTTAGTATTTCCTCTATAATTAGCTGGTGACACATTTGATATAGTTGAGTCCATCATGGATAAAAGAAAGTCTGATACTTTTAAGTCAGAGCCTCTAACTCCAATTTCAAAAAATTGGTATGTCAAGTTAGCATCGTCGTTAGAGCTTCCATGAGGAACAGCAAGGTTCCCACTTGAAGAAGAAATGCCTAAGGAAGCATATGTAGTTGCGCTATTGTAATCTTTTGTGTGTAGATAATACCTTGCTTTTAATGTATTTGCAACTGCAATCCATTCTGAGGGAGATCCATCAAAATGGATATCAGCTCCACTGGGTGGTCTTCCAGAACCTTTAGACAAATCTAATATAGCCTCATCAAGAAGTTGTTGTAACTTTTGGTAAACAACTGTTTGGGACTCGAAAGTAGGGTTTTCAATATCTGGATAACCTGCATCGTCAAAGGGAATGTCTCCCCACATAGAGGTTGCAGTACCCAAGGCCATTGCCCTTATTACTTTGATGATTCCAATGCCTATTCCGTCAACACCCTGTTCAATTGCAACACTCTCAGCTACTCTTGAGTTAGAAACTACATCAACATAGACTTCGTTCCATTGCGAGTTAAAACTACTAGAAGCAACGCTGTATGTGGTGTAGGTCAAATGCGCCCTATCTAACCCAGTATATTGACCGGAAAATATACCTGTTTTTCTAACCATTTCACCCGTTTGTAAAACAGCATTGCCAATTTCAACTCCTGTAAGAATTAAGTCATAATTTGCAGAAGTAGGACTATTCGGATTATCGTTCAATTCATCAATACCTTTTTCACAACCTATTGTTAAAAAAGTTATTAAAATAAAAATGTGTTTAAACTTCATAATTGATTTTTTAAAAGTTAATATCAACAGTAAATACGTATGATTTTGTTGATGGATTATTGAAATAATCTATCCCTCTGGCAACACTTATCCCTTCAAGGTTTGTGTCGGGATCGTTACCTTCAAAGTTAGTCCAAAGCAGTAGATTCCTTCCAGTCATGGAAAACTCTACACTTGTCAAACCTAATTTATTTTTAAGCCATGGATATTCCAAAAGGTATGAAAAAGTAACCTCGCGTAGTCTGGTCCAAGAACCATCTTCTACAAAAAGCTCATCATTTCCACCTCCAAAGAATCCGCCATCTCCATTGTACCAGGATTCTGTTCGAGCTACTGGTCCAGCTCCAAAATTGTACACATCCCCTCGGAAAGTTGTTCCAGCCAGTATAACATCGCCGTTATAGTCTAATAAATTTTGATTAGTTGTTGTTTCTGTAGCTGTAGATTGCCAAAGACCCAAGTCGAGCATAACTGCTTTTGTGCCGGCAAGTATATCTGCACCTTGATAAGTTTCAAAAAGTGTCGATAAACTAAAGTTTTTATATTTTAAAGTTGAAAAGATAGATCCTTGCCAGTCTGGATTTGGATCTGCAATTACTCCGGTTGTCGGGTCTTGTTCTGGAAATCCATTATCATCATATATAATCATACCTGAATCATCTCGTAATGTTCGTCCTCCAACAATAACACCTAGTGGATAACCCTCTAATGCTCTTGAACTTGCAGAAGAAAGCCCCCCTAAATTGATGTTTAAAGAAGAATCCAGTTTTGTTACCATATTTTTATTCTCAGAATAAATAGTTCCTATATCCCATGTCCAATCATCAGATTTCAAAAACGTATAATTTAGATCGATCTCTATTCCTTCATTTTCCATTTCTGCCCCATTAGTGTACAGACTAGTTACTCCTCTGGAGTTTGCAATAGGAAAGTCTAGAAGCATATCAACTGTTTTATTTTGATAATGAGTAAAACTAAATGATAGTCGGTTTTCTAAAAATCTCAGATCAATACCTATTTCAGTTTCACTTTTTCTTTCCGGCTTTAATGCTGAACTGCCTCTACTTGACGATGGAATAAAGGCGCCATTACCGTATAATTCGCCAGCTAAGCTTCCGCCTGTTTGGTCATTAAAATTTGGAGAGATGTAATTATTAGACGTATTATATCTTTGTGGCTGTACCCCAACCTCACCATAAGAAGCTCTTAGCTTACCAAAGGATATTATTCCTAGATCTCTTCCCTTGGTGAACTGCCATGCGGTAGAAACAGATGGAAAATAGAATGTATTATTTGAAGAATTTCCAAAAGTTGAAGCTGTCTCTGCTCGCAAGGTAGCATTTACAAATACTTGATTAAAAAGGTCGACCTTCAAAGAACTATAAATTCCTGTTGTTCTCTCCTCCCCAAAAGTACTTTGTACACTTCTGTTTTCAGGCAGTGCGTTATCAATATCTCTTAAGTTACTTTCAACATCAGTAAACTGAATAAAATTTATAATTTGACTTCCATCCGTTATAAGTTCACGATGATTAAAGTTATATCCTACCAAAATAGAACCTGAAATATTTTCATTAATTGATGCAGATGCTCTCGCGATGTAATCCATATTGAAAATCGAGTTGCGAGCAAGTTGCTTGCCAAATAATCCTGATCTATAATCGCCTGTGGCAGAACCTGGGGTAAAAAACTGTTGTTGTAATTCAGCAAAACTATCATAACCCACCCTAGCCGTGAGGCTTAACCAATTTATAGGGTTAGCAGTTAGATCAAATGATGTAACAAATCGATCGACATCTACTAGATTTTCCTGCTCATTTATAGACCATAGAGGATTATTATAAACTGGATTTCCAGATGAACCTAATGGTCTACGATATGATCTGTGTCTATTTGATATTGGAGCAGAATCAGCATTTGTATAATAGTCGCCTCTGTATCCCGAAATATCAAAATCAACAGGCGTTCTTAATAAACCCAACATAAGACCTGATGAAGTCGCTCCCCTAGCAATTCTGTTTGAAACACTTTTGGTATATGCTACAGATGCTTTAATTCTTAAATTTTCAGTCAAGCTATGGCGTGCATTTAATCTAGCGGTTGTTCTGCGATAATCAGAGTTGTTTTTTATTATACCCTCTTGATCAAAGTCACTAATGCTAGCATAAATACTACTGGTTTCGTTGCCTGCAGATAAACTTATGTTGTTTTCAAAAAAAGAACCATTTCCGAAAATTTTATCAAAATTTGAATTATTGAAAAGCTTTTTTGAGTTTTTATTCAAAATAGGATAATATACGGAGCCATCTTGATCTAAATAGTAACTTCCTGAAGTGTTAAATTCATCTTGGCCTCCAGATCTTTCGCTAATTTTGTCCCCCCAAGAATCCCTTGCTGTTGAGCTATAAATACCATTATCTCCCTGTCCAAATACAGTTTGTTGTGGATATACTGCATTAATTTCGTCAAATGAATAAGTTGATCTCAAATTAACCTTAAGCTTTTGGTTATAATTGCCACTCTTTGTTTTTATAACAATGACACCTCCGAGGGCTTTGGTTCCCCAAAGAGCTGCCGCAGATGCGCCTTTGAGTATGTTGACACTTTCAATATCATTAGGGTTTATGTCATTTAATCTTGACTGTGCAGCAAAACGCTCTTGAGATCCACGAGAGGCATTTGAAATTGGAATTCCATCAACAACAATAAGTGGTTGTGCATCTCGATCAATAGATGATACTCCTCTTAATTGAATGTATGCTCCAGCACCTGGGTCGCCTGAATTTCGAGAAACTCTTAACCCTGAAGCTTTCCCAGAAAGCGCATTAATTAGTGAGGTTTCAGAAGCACCTTCCACTACATCCGAAGCTACAGTTGAGCTGGCATATCCAAGCTGATCTTTACTTTCTTCAAAGCCCAATGCAGTTACAACAACCTCTGAAAGTTCTTGCTGGTCTTCTTGTAAAGTTATATTTATCACTGTTTGACTCCCTATGCTAACCTCTTGCTTTTCATATCCTAGATAAGTAAAGCTAAGTATCGACTCCGAATTTGAAACTTGAATAGAATAATTTCCATCAAAATCAGATACTTGTCCATTATTGGTCCCTTGTTCAATAATCGTAACGCCCATAAGTGGATTTCCTTTATCATCAGAAATTACACCACTAACTGTTTGTTGTGCATGAACGAAATTTATAAATAGACAACTAAGAAGTATTAATTTTAATAAATTTGTGTTGATTGATATCATAATTTATTAGTTTGTTAAAATTTAGTTCCTAAAAGTAAAATTCCATTTTTTAATTATATATCAATTATGTATCAATTAATGTAAATATTAAATCATACTTTCTATTAAATCATTGTTTAAATTGAAATAAAAAAAATTTATTCTTGAGTAAAATCGTAAACCTAATTAAGGTATTTATGAAATAATCGCTGGTTAATCAGAAGAGTATGAAACGTTTTAATAATACTAAAATTTGAACTTTCTAAAACGAATTTATTTTTAAAAATCCGAATGATCCATTATCAACTGCCACAACGGCTTCTTTGTTATTAGTTAATGTTATTGCTTCACCAGCCCAATCTCCTCCATCTGAGTCGAAATATATATTTTGCCATTCGACCTTACCACTTTCACCAAACTTGATTAAGTATACAACCCATTGATTTGAAGAGGTTCCATTTGAATCGCAATATGCATTATAATTTTCATACTCATCTCCTGAACCAGCTACGATGATACACCCTCCATCATTAGTACCTTTTACATCCCATGTTTCATCGTGTATATATTTTGGGTCAAATCCTCTTGGATTTCCTACTTTAGATTCCCAAAGTTTGTCACCGTCAAGATTAATTTTCATGGTGTAAGTATCCCAATTTTCTGTGTCGGAAAGAGTGTGCCCCGTTAGGAAAATATTACCATCTAAGTCAATATCCATTCCAAAATTATGATCACTTTGTGTCCCACCATATTTTTTACTCCAAATGACATTTAATGAAGTATCCATTTTTAAAAGAACATAATCATTAGCTTCATCACTCAATCCACTTACAAAAAAATAATTGTTGTATGCTTCAATTCGATACGCTTGTGCTAAATATTCATTTAGGGATTTTGTTTGAATTAAATTACCTGTTTTACTCAAGACAGATATTGTAGCTTGACCCTCTGTAAAAAAAGTGCTTTGACTATCAATAGCATTTTTGTACCCTACAGCTATAAGCTCATTTTGGTATTCATCAATATGTTCGAATGCATCGGACCCGCCCAAATCAAAAGTTTTCGAACTGATAATTTCTCCTGAAGATTTTTTAAGTTTTATCATAGCACTATTTTCGTCTAATGCACCAACCACAATGTAAGAGTCATCGGTCTCGATGACTGAATTTCCTAAATTACTTTTTTGTTGACCAATTTCTTTCGCCCACAAAAAATCGCCAACATTATCCGTTTTTACGACTAATATTTTTGAATAAGGAATATACCCTGTTTCACCTACTTGCAAAAACCCTCCATCACTACAACTCATGATAAAATGTCCATGAGACTCCTCACCGCTACCATTATATCCTTTGAACCATGAGATTTTAGGTGCGTTTGCATCTAATTCCAAACCACAAGAATCTATATTTAAATTATCTGCATTGTCGTTAATATTTGAGTTACATGAAATAATTAAGTAGAGTCCTGTTATAATTAAAAAATTTAATTTTCTCATCAAGATTTAATTATATAGTCAAACTTAACCAAAAAAATATCCCCAAGAACAAAAAATTATTCTTGAGGATAGTTGTACACTCAATTGAGCTATTTTCGAAACAAAACCTCTGTTTTATTAAAAATTTTAGTGAGCTAAGGCTCGATTGTATTCAAAAATCAGATGAAAATA
>MDTB01063020.1_pt1 | contig 13706 bp, 13 predicted proteins | sample 811161 | NCBI WGS metagenome assembly MDTB01 (sample SAMN05326650, study PRJNA326480) | marine metagenome | isolation source: seawater | place: Mediterranean Sea | collected 2009
GCTATCAAAAGCTCAAAAATATAGACATATTCACAATTTGATCTCAAAAAAACTGATTATTAAAACCTATAATTGTTACAATCTTAAATAGCCCTAATTTCCAGCAAAAAGTGTTGCATAAAAGCAACAGTTAAAATAACTGGTTTAAGAATATTATTTATGAGATTGTAAATTATGAGAATCTCTTATAATAAAAAACTACGTTAATTTTAAAATTAAGGAATAACAATGAAAAAAATTATAGCTTTAGTAACAGCTTTATTTTTCGCAGTTTCAACAAACGCCAGCGCTGGCGGTTTTGGAATAGGTGTGACGGGATCTTTAGTGTTTGTAGAAGCGAGTGGTACTGAAGGCGATGGTACAAATACAAATGGTACAGAGACTGAAGCATCCACTAGAACAATAGAAGTTAACGAGACTGCTTTTATTGGATCAGGTTTTTTAGAATATGCTTGGGACGTTGCATACGCGGGTGATGGAAATGGTATAGCTTTAGGAATTAGTTATACTCCAGGATCTGCAGATGTTTCAGGTGAAAAACACACTAGAACTGACGCAGACGCAGAAGGTACAGGAGACGATGGATCATCTGATGGTTCAACAACTTATACTGCTGCAGCAGAAGTCAGCGACTATGTTAATTATTACTTAGAACTTCCAATCAAAGGTCCTCTTTACATCAAAGGTGGATTATCACAGATTGATGTGACTACACAGGAAACTGGGGGAACTAATACAGGTACGTATCCAGATGCAACACTTGACGGAATAAACTTCGGTATAGGTGTCAAAGGTGGAGATAGCTTATTTTATAAAGCTGCTTTCGAAATGACAAATTTTGATGATTATAACAAATCTTCAACTACTGGAAACACTGTAACTGCAGATCTTGATACAACAGAATTTAATTTTTCTGTTGGATATAGATTTTAAAAAAAGCTTTAAAAATTAAAACGAAAAATTAAAACCCGCTAATTAACTGGTGGGTTTTTTTTTATGTAAAATTTAAGAATTAGCGGTATAACAAATAAGATCATTAATAGTCTAATTATATGGTGAAAAGATACGAATTCTGGATCTAAATCAAAAAAAATAGCGATAACTGCTACCTCGTAAATTCCTCCTGGGCAATAAGATAGAATTAAAGAAAAAATATTTTTATCTATTATCAAGCTAGCGATATAGGCCGCAACAAGGCCAAGCAAAACTAATAACAATGTTGCTATAAGACTATGAAAAGCATTTTTACTAATTTCTCTAAATGTTTTGTTGGCAAATCTACAACCCACAGACGCTCCAAGTATTAAAAGACAGTAATCTATTATATCTGATGAAAATTGGTAAGACGCTACTTCTGTGATTTGTAAAAATCCGCTCGCAACTAATGTTCCAGACAGTAAGGCTGCTGGAAATTTAATCTTATTGAAAAAAAATATAAAAATAATTGACAAAATTATCAGAATTGCAAGATCAATTAAATTTTGATCATTTAAAGGATTTGAGACCTCATTCACAGGTTGGACGTCATAATAACTATTCACAAAGAACGGAAAAATTGTGATTATTATAATGAGTCTGATTAAATGTGAGGTTGCCACATGACTCAAATCAGTTTTTTGATCTTCAGCTAATATCATCAAAGGACCGAGCGCGCCAGGAGCTGCAGAAAAGATTGAAGTTTTCTTTTCATAATTAGAAAATTTTTGTAAATATTTTGATACTATAAATATGCTAATTATAATATAAAAGAACATAATTATTGAGGTAAATAACCACTCTTGAATTTGAGCAAATAAATTTTTATCTATGTAATTTCCTATATACAATCCTAGCAAAATTAAAATAATTGATAGAATTAATCGTGGCATCTTAATTTTTAGACCCATTAAAGCCGTAATAGAAGTTGCCAACATAGGTCCCAAAAACCAAGCGAGAGGTAATTCAAAAACATCTGCTACCAGGGCACTTGGCAAAGATACACATAAAACAAGAAGAAATTTGAAGGAGAAGATTTGCTTAAAATTCTCTTTATTAAAGGGTAGAACTTGGTTAGTTTGCATTTACCATGAATTTAGGTTTTATAGGAACTGGAAAAATTGCCTCTTCAATCATATACGGAATCTTTAAGTCAAAACTTAAGATTAATAAGATTTATATATCCTCAAGAAACATAAATATAGCAAAAAAACTATCTAAAAAATTTAAAAAGGTAATAATATTTAAAAATAATCAGGAGTTAATTAATAAGTCGTCAGTTATAATTTTATCAATTACACCTGCTGTGGGAAAAAGAATTTTAGGAGAATTAAAATTTAGTAAAAACAAAACTATTATAAGTTTAATTTCAACAATTAAGCTGAATGAGTTGAAAAAACTAACTGGTACAAAAAAAATATGCAAAGCTATTCCACTACCTTTCATTGAAAATAAAATAGGACCAATAGTCGTAAGTCCAAAAAATAAAACAGCAAAACGAATATTTAGTAAACTAGGCAATGTTATTGAGGTAAATAATGAAAAAATTAGTTATAATTTTTGGTCTACTTCTTCTATCATGGCTGCTTATTACGAAATTTTGAATATTTCAACAAATTGGTTAGTTAAAAAAGGAGTAAATCGTAAGATGGCAACGAAATATATTGCAGAGCTATTTTTATCTTTGAGCAAAGATGCAGATATCAAGCAAAAAATAGGCTTTAAAAAACTCGTGGCCGACTCACAAACTCCCAAAGGCTTAAATATGCTAGTTCTTAAAGAACTTAAAAAAAGTAAATTTTACGATATATTTATTAAATCTTTGAATAGTGTTTACACGAAGATAAGAGTATAATAATACTTAGATGAGTTCAGAAACTTTCCACTGGAATTGTAAACATACTTGGCTAAAAAGTGCAAAAAATACTTTTTGGTGTTTGCTAGGTTGTTCTATTGGTGACTTTGGAACAATTTTATTTTTTCAAATGAGTCAAATTCCTTTTCCCATTATCGGTATTATGACTCTTGCGATAATAAATGGAATAATTACGAGTGTTATTTTGGAAACCATTATATTACTCAGACAAAACTTTAGTCTTAAGATCGCTTTTAAGACAGCTTTAGGAATGAGCCTTATTTCAATGGTAAGTATGGAAATTGCGATGAATGCCACTGATTATTTTTTAACTGGTGGAGCAATTTTAACATGGTGGGTCGTTCCAATAATGTTGATTGTAGGATTTGTTACTCCATGGCCCTATAATTATTGGAGATTAAAAAAATTCAATGAGGCTTGTCACTAAGTAATTTTTTTCAATATCTTATCTTTAAAAATGTAATGATGAACTATAACAGCAAAAATGTGCAATGTTACTAAGGCAATAAGCAGATAATTTGCATAGATATGAATTTGATAAAAATTATCTGCCAATAAAAAATTGCTTTCTTTAAAACCATATTTGAAAAATAAAAAATTCAATTTTTCACCCATGTAAAGTTTTTTTAAAATTCCAGAAATAGTTATCCCAAATATACTCACATAGAGTAAAAAATGATTTAACTTTGCAATAAATTTCTGACCTTTAAAAGCATTTACAGAAGATACGGGACTTTGATTCATAAACTTCCAAATTAATCTAAATAATGTAATGTAAAATACTGAAATACCGATTAATATATGGAAATTTTCTAAGTCAATTCTTTCATCCGAAAAATCCATACTCACTAAATAAAAACCTAAAGGAATTTGGGCTATTAAGACAATAAGTGTTATCCAGTGGACTAATTTGACCACTAGACCATATTCTCTGGAATTGTTAAAAATACCCATAATTAGTTATTTATACTATGTATTTAAAAAAAAACATTTAAACCGATTATATTATTTTTTATATCAATTTCATTCATTGTAATCATTCAATTTATCTCAGGCAATGAATATGCTCAAGGTGTGACAAAAACTAACTTAGATAATATCGAAGTATTTAAAACCCCAAGTTGCGGGTGTTGCTACGGGTACGTATTATTCCTAGAAAAAGAAAAATTTGAGGTAACACAAACGGACATGAGAAGTCTTCAATCTATCAAAAAAAAATATAATATACCTTTAGAAATGCAATCTTGTCATACTACCATCATGGGAAAATATTTTATTGAAGGCCATGTTCCTATTGAGGCAATAAATAAATTACTTAAGGAAAAACCAGATATTGATGGTATAGCTTTACCTGGGATGCCGATCGGGACCCCAGGAATGCCTGGAGACAAAGAAGAGCCCTATATCATTTATCAATTAGTTGATGGGAAATCCTCAATATTCATGAAAATATAATCTTACATGGTCAGAATAAAAATAATTGAAACATTTATTATTACAATAGTTTTTTTCTTAAGCTTTTTATTATCTTCATATGCTAATCAAAACGTAGAAGAAATAATAAAAGGTAGGAAAGCAATGTTTAGTGAGAATTACCAAAATGCTAAAACAATATCTATTTTACTTAAATCAAAAAAAATGGAAGAAGCAAAACCACTGATGGAAAAAATTTCAAAAAACTACATTAAACTCTTAGATTATTTCCCTGAAAATTCCAAAGAGGGCTTTAATACTGAAGCTCTACCAAGTATTTGGGAAAATAAAGATGAGTTTAATGCGCTTATGCAAAAAGCATCAGATGACATGATTAAACTTGCAGGTGCAATTGATACTGCGGATGACCTTAGAGCGATACAAAAAGAATTAATGTGGAACAATTGTTCTTCTTGTCACAATAGATTTAGAGCACCACATTAGTTGTAATTAATTCTAAATTGATTTATGTATAGCGCATGAAATTTAATAGCAAAGATTCCTTTAAATCTCTAGATATATTGAAATCAGCAAATAGAGAATATAAATTTTTTAATTTAATCAAGGCTGAACAAAATGGACTAGAAGGCGTATCGAAGCTTCCAAAGTCTTTAAAAGTTTTATTAGAAAATCTCCTTAGATTTGAAGACAATATCATTGTCGATAAAAAACAAATAATTGCATTAAAAGATTGGTTAAAAGACAAAAGATCTGATACCGAAATAGCTTACCGACCAGCACGGGTTTTAATGCAAGATTACACTGGAATACCTGCTGTAGCCGACTTGGCAGCTATGAGAGATGCCGTTAAAGATAAAAATAAAAATCCAGAAAAAATAAATCCTTTATCTACAGTTGATTTGGTAATTGATCATTCCGTAATGGTCGATGAGTACGCTTCTGGAAAGTCATTTGCAAAAAATGTAGAGAAAGAATTTTTAAGAAACGGCGAAAGATATTCTTTTTTAAAATGGGGTCAAAAAGCTTTTAATAATTTTAGAGTCGTTCCCCCAGGCACTGGTATTTGTCATCAAGTTAATTTAGAGTATCTATCCAAAGTAGTATGGTCCTCAAAAAGTGATAATGATCTATATGCTTACCCAGATACGCTAGTTGGTACAGACAGTCATACTACAATGGTAAATGGTTTGTCAGTTTTAGGTTGGGGAGTAGGAGGTATCGAAGCAGAAGCTGCTATGTTAGGGCAGCCATTTTCAATGTTAGTGCCAGAGGTGATTGGAGTAGAACTTACTGGTAAATTAAAAGAGGGAACCACGGCAACAGACTTGGTTTTAACTATTGTTGAGTTACTTAGAAAAAAAGGTGTGGTTGGTAAATTTGTTGAATTTTACGGTGAAGGTTTAAAAAATTTAACATTAGCTGACAGAGCAACTATAGCAAATATGGCCCCAGAGTATGGTGCAACTTGCGGATTTTTCCCAGTCGATAATGAAACTTTAAAATATTTAAAACTATCTGGAAGAGATGAAGAAACGATCTCTTTAGTTGAAAAATATTCAAAAGCTCAAGGATTATGGGCAAGTTCTGATGTAGTTTTTACAAGTAAGCTCTCATTAGATGTGAGCACAGTTGTAACTAGTATTTCAGGGCCTAAAAGACCCCAGGATAAAGTCTTGTTGACAAACGCTTCATCGTCTTTTTCAAAAGTTTTTAAAGAGAATACTAAAAGAGATACGCCTATAGTTTCTAAAGTTGAGAGTGAAAATTTTAAAATAAGAGATGGAGACATTGTAATTGCAGCAATTACTTCATGTACAAACACCTCAAATCCAAGTGTGTTGTTTGGGGCAGGTTTATTGGCTAAAAAAGCCTATGAAAAGGGACTTAAAGTGAAACCATGGGTTAAAACCTCTTTAGCGCCCGGTTCTCAAGTGGTAACTGATTACTTGGAAAAAGCTGGTCTAAACAGATACTTGGATGAACTTGGCTTTAACTTAGTTGGATACGGATGCACAACATGTATCGGTAACTCAGGACCGTTAAATAAAAATATATCAAATGCTATAAATAAAAATGACATATATGCAGTGTCAGTTTTGTCAGGAAACAGAAATTTTGAGGGTAGAATTAACCCTGACGTAAAAGCTAATTACTTAGCTTCGCCCCCTCTTGTTGTGGCTTACGCTTTAGCCGGAAATATGAATTTCGATTTATATAAGTCACCTTTAGGAAAAGACAAGGCTGGTAAAGATGTCTTTCTCAAAGATATTTGGCCAACCAACAAGGAGATAGAGGCTTTGATGATGAGTTCTTTAAGCTCAGATATGTTTAAAAAAAGATATTCTAATGTTTCCGAAGGACCAAAAGAATGGAAGGCAATAAATACTGTTGATAGTGACATTTACAATTGGCAGGAAAATTCCACTTATGTTAAAAGACCACCATTCTTTGACAATTTACCTGATCAGCCGGAAGGTTTTAAACCAATTAAAGATGCTCGAATTTTATTGTTACTTGCTGATACTGTAACTACAGATCATATCTCTCCAGCAGGAAGTATAAAGAAAGAAAGCCCAACGGGAGACTACTTTATGAAAAATCAAATTCAGGAGAAAGATTTTAACTCTTACGGTGCAAGAAGAGGTAATCATGAAGTAATGATGAGAGGCACTTTTGGAAATATTAAAATAAGAAATGAAATGGCGCCAGATACTGAGGGAGGATTTACTACACTTCAACCTGACGGTAGTGTTATGAGTGTTTATGATGCAGCGATGGAATATAAAAAAAGAAATCAAAACCTCGTTGTTATTGCAGGCAAAGAATATGGAACAGGATCATCTAGAGACTGGGCGGCAAAAGGCACAAAATTACTTGGAATTAAAGCAGTAGTTGCAGAAAGTTTTGAGAGAATTCATAGATCGAATCTTGTTGGTATGGGTGTGCTTCCCCTTCAGTTCAAAGAAGGTTTTGATAGGAAAAAATTAAATATCACTGGCTCAGAACTTTTGACCATCATCGACATTGAAAAGGGAATTAAACCAAGAGCTGAAATTTCATGTGAAATCAAATACAAGGACGGGACAATTAAAACAATTAAAGTTTTAAGTAGAATTGATACGGAAAATGAAATTGAGTATTATAAAAATGGCGGGATACTTCAATACGTGTTACGAAATATGCTTAATTAATGAGAAATATTTTAGTTAAAGTACATCCCTCTAAGTCAAATTTAAAAAAAAAAGACCAGTTGGCTTGGAAAATTGCGGAAATTGCATCTGATAAATCAAAATTAAACAAAGATGCTCTAGAAATGGTTATCAATCGGATTATTGACAATGCCTCTGTAGCAATAGCATCATTCAATCGTAAACCAGTGGTTTCAGCTAGACAAATGGCTTTAGCACATCAAAGAAAAAATGGAGCTAACATCTTTGGTTTAAGTCCAAAAATAAAAGTAGATTGTGAATGGGCGGCGTGGGCCAATGGAACTGCAGTAAGAGAGTTAGATTACCATGACACTTTTTTAGCTGCTGATTACAGTCATCCTGGGGATAATATTCCAGCAATTCTTGCAGTTGCTCAACAGACAGGATGCAGCGGGCTAGACCTTGCAAGAGGCATTTTAACTGGGTATGAGGTACAAGTAAATTTGGTCAAAGGAATTTGTTTACATGAGCATAAAATAGATCATATAGCTCATTTAGGTCCTAGTGTGGCAGCTGGTCTTGGAACTTTGTTAAAACTTAATACCGAGACAATTTATCAATCAGTTCAACAGGCACTACACACAACTGTATCAACAAGACAATCTAGAAAAGGAGAAATCTCTAGCTGGAAAGCTTTTGCTCCTGCTCATGCAGGAAAATTGGGAATCGAGTCTGTTGACAGATGTATGAGAGGAGAAGGAGCACCTAGTCCAATTTATGAAGGGGAAGATAGTGTGATAGCATATGTTCTGTCTGGACCTGGAACTGAATATAAAGTCCCATTGCCCAGAATTAATGAAACCAAAAAAGCTATATTAGAAACTTACACCAAAGAACACTCCGCAGAGTATCAGTCACAAGCTCTTATTGATCTAGCAAGAAGTTTAAATAAAAGAATAAAAAATTTGTCGGAAATTAAAAAAATTACGATTGAAACTAGTCATCATACGCATTATGTAATTGGTACTGGAGCTAATGATCCACAAAAAATGGATCCATTTGCTAGTCGTGAAACTTTGGATCATTCTATTATGTATATATTTGCTGTAGCGTTGGAAGACGGTGCATGGCATCACGAAAAATCCTACACCCCTCAAAGAGCAAGACGAAAAAGCACTGTAAAACTATGGCATAAAATAGAAACTCGTGAAAATAAAAAATGGACTAAGAAATATCACGACAGAGACCCTAAAAAAAAATGTTTTGGAGGAAAGGTTATCATTAAAATGAAAAATGGTTCCAGTATAATTGATGAAATCAAAGTCGCTGATGCTCATCCAGCAGGTAAAAAACCCTTTGGGCGCAAGGAGTATATTAAAAAGTTCAGATTATTAACAGATGGAATTATTTCTCAAAAAGAATCAAAAAGATTTCTGAAATGTGCGCAAAATTTGAGGAAGTTAAAAGCAAAAGATTTAAAAGGATTGAATATTGAGATTAATCCAAAATTTAGAAGGAATATTAAAAATTCGAGAGGAATCTTCTAATTATTTTATTTTTTTATTTAAATCGTTTGCACTAATCCAAGCGCTCTCAACTTTTGATCCCACCAACCAATCTGCGCAGACACCTAATCTATATTTCTTGTCCCAATAACTTTTTATTGATGATCCTTTAAAATTATATGAGTATTTCCAACCATGTGTTTTTTTAAAAATTATTTTATTTTTTTCGTATCCAGTCAAACTTAAAAAATTTGCAATAAGGCTATCTTCTACGCTTTTTTTCTTTTTATAATTATTTATATTTTTTTTTGCCCAATTTGTTGAAGATTGTATTGTCCATAGGTTAAAAGATGATTTAAATCTCTTTTTACTATTTTCATTTGCTGCCCAAGCTACAATTTCATTATTAAACCTAATACTACTAATTGGTATTTGATTTTGATTTTTGATAGCTATCATTGTAGTTATATTTGGCTCCATATTGATTTTTTGTTTCAAGAGTCTTTTAATTAGATATCTTTTAGCTAATTTTTTTAATTGGGGATGAGGGAGAGTTAATATTATGGATCTCGCATGATGGGTTTCTCCACCGGCTAACTTTAGTTCCCAAAAATTTTTTTTGAAAATAATTTTTTTAATTTGCGAAGAATAACTTTGTTTTATACCTTTAAGAAGAAACTTAGATATTGCATTATTACCATTACGTCCAATAAATTTTTTATTCATTGTCTTTTTTTGAAAAGTTAAATCAAGATGATTTCCATTCCAGATTTTCAAAACATTTTTTTTGTGAAGTGTTGCGATAAATTTCTTAAATTCCTTTGTTTCTGGAGAAATATATTGAACTCCATGATCAAAACTTAAGTTGCCTTTAAATCTTTTATTTGAAGCTCTGCCTCCCGGACCTCTGGCTTTATCAAAAACCTGTATTTTATATTTTCTTGATAATAGATTTGCAATAGTTGAGCCGGATACACCCGAGCCCAAAATACAAAAATCAATCATATGCTAAATAAAAGTTCGTATTTTTCTTGGATAGTAAGAATTTCCATGTTGACCAATCCACCAATTATTAATTGAAGGGCTACAATTATTATTACAAATATTCCTACATAACCAAGCCACTTATGATCTTTAATGTAATTTGCAAAATAGGTTGCTAAAGTCGCTACCAAAAATACAGATAATAATAAACCAGTTATCATTAAATAATAGTAATCTTTAGCGGCACCCACAACACCCAAAACGTTGTCAAAACTTAAAGTTATATCTGCAATAAGTATTCGATACACACCCGTTTGAAAAGACACTGGTTCCTTCGATTTGACTTGAGGAGACTTAATTTTATTTTTTCCAAAAAGATCTTGTCTAATATTATTCACAATCCACAATAATAACAGTCCGCCTAATATTTTAATCCAAGCATATTCAAGCATATATTCAGTTCCAAAAGCAAAAAATATTCTAAAAATAAATGCGCCAGCGACACCCCAAGCAATAATTTTTTTTTTATTTTGCGGCGCAAAATTTGCGGCAATCAAGCCTATAATGATCGCATTATCAGCTGCCATCACTATATCTATCAAGATAATCTGAATTGTAATTACTAGCGGTTCTACCATATAGTATTTTTCTTATATAATTTTATTGTTTATTAATAAAGAATATTTTAAGCATCTATATGCCCACTTTAAGGTACCCAGCAAACATCTCTAGAAGTTATCTCTTAAAATTATCATTTCCCATATTTTTTTCTAATTTGGCCGTCCCCTTGGTAGGGGTTATAGATACCGCTTTGATGGGTCACTTGGCTAACGAAAGTTACCTAGTGGCTACCAGCTTAGCGAGTTCTACAATTTTAATGATATTTTGGAGTTTTGGTTTTTTAAGAATGGGAACCGTTGGTTTGGTTTCGCAGTCACTTGGAAAGGGAGATTATCATGAGATAGTTAACATTGTAGTAAGAAATTTAATTTTAGCTTTATTGGTTTCTATTCTTATAATATTTTTATATTTACCAATTATCTATGGAATAGATTTTTTCTTTAATACTTCAGACAATATTTTCCAATTGATTAAGAAATATATATTTATAAGAGTATTTTCTGCCCCCGCAGAGCTTACATTATATGTTCTTGTAGGATTATTTTTAGGACTGCAAAAAACTTTAATAGCCAGTATGATTACTATTTCTTACAGTTTATTAAATATATTTTTAAGTATAGTCTTAGTAATTAATTTCAATCTTAATATTTCAGGGGTTGCACTTGGAACACTAATTTCTTCATATGTTGCTACTTTTCTTGTTTTAGTATGGACTTATTTTTTTTTTAAAAAAAGATTCCAAATAATTGCAAAATTAAAAAAAAGCATCTTTAATATAAAAAAAATAACTAAATTAGTCACAATTTGTTCTAATATTTTTATTAGAACTATTTTTCTAACATTTGCATTTTTATGGATTAATTATTTAAGCTCAAAAATTGGAGAAAGTTACATTGCTATAAATACAATTTTACTTCAATTAGTGACAATATCGTCTTTTTTCCTTGACGCTTTTGCTTACTCGACAGAGGGGGTTATTGGTTATGCAGTTGGAAAAAAATCAGAAAAAACATTCTTGAACACTGTTACAAATTCTATCCAACTAAGTTTTTTTACTGGTATAATTATAGGTGTAATTTATATTTTTTTTTCTAAGGAAATAGTAAATCTAATAACAAATTTAGATGTAATTAGATTAAATACATATGAATATATCTTTTGGTTAGTTTTAATACCCCCCATTGCCTCTATTTGTTACCAACTTGATGGGATCTTTATTGGAGCAACTGAAACAAAATCTATGAGAAACTGTATGATAATTTCGGTATTAACGTATATATTCATTTCTTTAATTTTTTTAGATGCGTTTGATAATCACGGTATATGGATTTCACTTATTATTTTAATGATATTAAGGTCAATTACTTTGTACTTTTGTTTTGGTAATATTATGAAAAAATTTTAATGAATTTTATCTATAAAATTCCCGGTTATATTTTAGTTTGTTTTGGAGGATTTTGTCTGAGCTGGGGTGGTCTTATTATTAGATCCTTTGATCAAGCATCAGTTTGGCAAATACTTTTTTTGCGATCTTTCTTTTTCTTATTAGGTTTATTAACTTTTTTATTAATCATTTATAAAAAAAATACTTTTAAGATGATGCAGTCCTCAGGTCTTCCGGCTTTAGTTGGTGGTTTTGTTTTATCATTTAGCTTTATCGCATTTGTTGTTGCTATGAGCAGTACTACTGTAGCTAATGTGGTGTTCATTATTAGTACCCAGACAATGTTTTTGGCAATTTTTGGATTTTTTTATTTGAAAGAAAAAGTTTCTTTAATCGGTACAATTTCGATTATTTTAGCTATGAGTGGCATTTTAATAATGATTGGGGACTCAATATCGTCAGGATCTTTATTTGGAAATCTAGTTGCTTTAGCAATACCAATTAATTTTGCAATTCTAGTTATGATAATCAGACGATATCAAAATCTTGATATGGTTCCTGCAGTTTTTTATTCTGGAATTTTTAGTTGCCTATACGGACTCCTTTTATCTGAGTCATTTAACTTCACACCTCATGATATTCTTATGGGTTTTTTGCTTGGTGTCCCACAACTTGCCTTTGGTTTTATTTGTATAACTATTGGTTCAAGAACTACAGCTTCAGCAACTATAGGTCTATTAATGCTCTCAGAAACCTTATTTGCACCTATTTGGGTTTGGGTATTTTTGAACGAAATACCACCACTAAGTGTTTTTTTTGGAGGATCTGTGATTATTTTAGCTCTAATATTAAAAAGCTTTGATAAAAAACAAGTTTCACGTAATTAATTTTAATTGACATTTAAACTTATTTAGAAGAAAGTCATTCTCGTAACGGGAGAGACCAAATTTGGCGCCGAAGGAGCAACCACCCCGGAAACTCTCAGGCAAAAGGACCGTTACCTTAATAACTCTGGAAAGCAGGCGAAAGCCTCACCGAAGGATTAAATCTCTCAGGTACCTAGACAGATGGGGTTTGAAAAAAAGAGTTATTATGGAAGTACAAAAAACAGCTTTATATAATTATCATAAAAACTTAGGAGCTAAATTTGTTCCATTTGCAGGCTACGAAATGCCTATCCAATATAAAGACGGCATTGTTAAGGAACATATTTCTACAAGATCTCACGCTGGATTTTTTGATGTGTCACATATGGGACAATTTTTTTTAGAAGGGGACGAAACATTAATAGAGTCTTTAGAAAAAATTATTCCAGCAGATTTAAAAAATTTGAAAGCAAACCATTCAAAATATTCTTTTTTACTAAATAACGAAGGTGGAATAATTGATGATTTAATTATTACTAGAACAGAAAATGGTTTCTGTATAATCTTAAATGCAGCTTGTAAGGAAAATGATATTAAACAAATTTCACAATTCTTAAAAAAAAATCATAAACATGTTTTAAACAATGACTTATCTTTAATAGCATTACAAGGACCCAAATCTGTTGAGATTTTAGAAAAATTAATTCCGGGTGTTGCTAATTTAAAATTTATGACAGGAAGTAATTTTGAGCATGAAGGTGAAAATCTTTATGTAACAAGATCTGGATATACAGGTGAAGATGGTTTTGAAATCTCAATTTTAAACACAAAAGTTGAAAAGCTCATTGATTACTTAATTTCAAATGAAGTTAAACCTATAGGTTTAGGAGCTAGAGATACATTAAGATTAGA
>MDTB01039889.1_pt1 | contig 13701 bp, 29 predicted proteins | sample 811161 | NCBI WGS metagenome assembly MDTB01 (sample SAMN05326650, study PRJNA326480) | marine metagenome | isolation source: seawater | place: Mediterranean Sea | collected 2009
GGGAGAGAAAATGGCAGATAGAGATAAGTTTCAAGGCGATATGTCCAGAAATGAGGTCGAAATAGACTTAAATAAGTTTATGGAAATGGTTACTGAAAATCAACAACTTAAACAAAAGATTTGGGAATTAGAACATGATGATAAGAAAAATCCATTTCAAAAAGGAATATGGCTCGCAAAAGCAGTTGATGCTTGGAGAATATGGCCTAGAGCATTTTTAAGTGTTTATATATTCTTAATTTACTTTGTAGTAATGTGGTTCTTGGATTTACCAGACCCTTCAATCGAACAAAGTGGTTTAATATCAATACTTGTAGGTGCTGGGGCAGCTTGGTTTGGACTATATGTAAATAGTGCAGCTAAAGAGCATGATTCAGATAATAATAAAAAATAGGTAAAAGATAATGGCTGAAGGAGTAATTACAGACCAAGATAAAAGAGACGCTAGACTTAGTTTTAGTGAAGTTACTAATATTTTAAAATCTACTAGAAAAGAACAAAAAGAACAAGCAAAAAAAGCTCAAGAAGATGCTAAAAATATTAATGAACAAGTAGCTGAAGGTATAGTAAAAATTGGTGAAAGTGCAAAAGAACAATTTGATAGTTTTGCAAGTATTTCAGGCAACTTTGAAGGCCTTAAAAGTAGTATATCATCTGATTTTAGTTTATTAGCAGGACCTTTAAGTGGATTAACTGCTCTTCCAGGTGTTCAAACAATTTTAGGAATAATAAAACTTACATTAGCATCATTACTCACCGTTGGTAGAAAATTATTCGGAGCTACTATAGACCAAATTGAACAACAAAAAGAAATTGAACTTGACCGTATTGAAAGAGAGAAAATAGCTCAATCAGATGCTTTATCAGCTACAGCTGATGGTGGTTTAGGTGCTGGTGCTGCTAGAGAGGCAGACATTAATGTAAGAACTCCTAACCTTTTCGCACAAATTTTTGGTGGTTTTGCACTAGGAAATTTAGCTCAAGGATTATTTAGAAATATATTTCAACTTTTGTTATTCTCTATACCACTTTTCCTTGGTGGTGTTATTTCTGGTATAAGTAAAAGTTTGGGTAAAGACCTTCCAAATGCATTAAAAAAAGTTGGTATAGCTGCTCCTGAATTTTTAAAAAATATTGGTAAAAGTGTCTCAACAGGCCTAACTAATTTCTTTTATGGAAAAAATGGTACACCTAAAACTCCTACAGGAGGATTTTTAGGTGGTTTTTATAATGTAGTTGATGAAACCAATCAAAAAATAGGTAAAATATTTAAAGGTGGTTTTGGTGCAAGTTTAGGTAAATTTTTCCAAGGTTTTAATCCTTTTTTATCAAAAGGAGATGCTACAACAGTTAAAAAAATTAACGAGCTATCAAAACAAGCTCAACTTGGTTTAGACAAATTTATGAAATCTCCCTTTCTTCGTTTCTTCGCGTTTATTGGAAAAGTTATAGGAAGAATTTTAGCACCAATCGGACTTGCTTTTGGTATTTTTGGAGCAGGTCAAGAAGCCATTCAAAGCTTTACGGAGAAATATAAAGATACAAATTTCATTGTTAGGGCTTTTGGTGCAGTGGTAGATGGTTTTGTAGATTTTGTTGCATTTTTTACAACAGACCTTATCGATCTTATTTTTGACTTTCTTGGTTTTCTTTTAAGTAGGATTGCTCCAGAGCTATCAAAGACGATTTCTGATATTTCAATAACAGGTTTTCTAAAAGGTATCGTTGATGTATTTGTTGGTATTGCAGGTCGTATAGTGAATTTTATAGGTGCGTTGGGAGCTGGTGCACTCGCCGCTATTGGAGCTTTAATGCCAGGTGGTGAAACTCCAATGGAAGCCTTCGAAAGAGGTTATCAAGAATACATGGATAATTTTGGTGGAATGCCAGCTGCATTTGAAATGCCAGCCGTAGGTCAAGCTATTGAAGATGGTAACGCAGAGAATGCTAATGTAGCATCTGAAAATGCTGGTAATAGTGTTGCTGGTGGTAACACTATAATAGACGCCAAATCAATTACTAACAATAGTCAAGAAATTATTACTTTTGAAGACCCAACTAGAGTAATAGATGGTTCTTACAACAAAGCTTTCGCTTAATAATGACATACAATTTCAATCAAGTTCAAAATCTACTTTTAAATAATCATTGTCAAATAACTTTTCGTAGTCTTACATCTGAAAAGATTCATGAAGGCACATATCACATACCAAAGAAAATACAATCTTCTGGTAATAAAATTCTAGTAAGTAATGTTCATACAAGCGAGTATGAAGATATTGAAATCTCTACTATAGAAAATATAGTAAAGGTGGAAGTCTAGCCCCTCGACCCGCTGATTCTTCCGATATCGCCTGCCGCTGTCGATATCTTTCCTCATTTGACGCCAAGATTCCCCAATCTTTGACAAGCCCTTCGCTCAGTCTTGAGCGATTCTGTAAACTGACACGAAGTTTACATCCCTTATTCTGTTTAGGTAAGTATTATTTATAACACTTCACTATGAATCAGCTGCAAGTTTTTCAAAGTAACTTAGTGATTCTTTCTCTTCGTTAGAGGTAGTTGGTCCAGCCATTTCACTTATTGGTAGTTCTGGTTCAGCAACTGTAGATGAAAAATTATCAGAATTATCTTCTGCTATTGTCTCAGCTGTTGTAGTAGAAATACCTTCATTACTAATACCTAACACTCTTTCGAATCTTTCTTTCAACTCTTCATAAGACTTGAATTGGTCTGGAGCGATTATCTCACCTAGAGAATGTTGCTTATTATAAGTTTCCTCTAGTTGTGATTCATCTTCAAACAATGGACCAGAATTAGCAAATTCTGACTTGTCATAGTTCCAATAACCATCAACTTTTCTTACTTTGAGTTTAAAGTTAGCACCTTCCCATAAATCAAATGGATTCACTGGAGTTTCATCTTCAAATTGAGGATGCATTACATCTTTTAACATTTCAAAGATTTTTTTACCGTACCTAAACAACATAACTTTACCTTCGAATTCAGGATGCTTAGGGTCTGAAACAACATAGATGTTAGAAACATAGTGTAATCTACGCTTCTGTTTTCTAGCTTGGTCTTTCTTCGCCTCGTCACCTGAGTTCCATAGCTGAGTATTAAACTCAGATACAGGGTCTTTTTTGCTTAAAGTAGTGAGAGACTTTTCAATATACCAACCACCTGGTCCTTGAAAACCGTGGTCCCAATATTGAGCCCATGGTAATTCTTCACCATTCGATGCTGGTAAGAAACGAATGATAGCGTAACCATTTCCAGATTTATCTAGTTCTGGTCTCCAATATCTATCGTCTGAAAAGTTTTTTGTGGAAGCCTCAGAAGTTTCACCTTCTAACGCCTTTTGAAGTTTGTCGAATCCGCCTCGACTGCGTTTTAATTCATTAAATGACATTTTATCTCCTATTGTATTTAATTTTATTATTATTGTATAACTATCGTATAAAGCTATCGTATTTTAGTGGTTCAAGTTTCCCATCGCCACGATCTATATAGTAACGCACGAACTCGAATTCGTCAAGGACTTTCCTTATTTGTGCGTCTTGACTTCCCGACAAACTGTTCGGGTCGTCTGTACCGACTCCTAATCTAGGAGTTTCTTTTTCTCTTAGATAACAATCAGTACCTGCATATATGTTTTGATACACACTTGGATTAAAGTTCCAAATAGAATCAAAACCTAGTAATACTACTTCTTCAAACCCCATAATTGAAGCTTGAGCCATAGCATTTGAACCTGCGAAAAAATTCACAGCGAACTCTGGGTCATCATCTGTCCCAGCCATATTGATGATTCGCCACTTAGGGTCAACACCAAGAATATGAACTTGTTTACCTAAGTCTTCATATTCGTTACCGAATATTTGGACATGGTCAAATCTTTCTGTATCAGACTCATGAATCTCATAGCCTTGAAATGATGATAACATCATATCTTTGTAATCTTTTGGTATAGGTGACCAATCAGGAAAAATACACCAATGGTCTTTTGGGTAATCAGATTCACATATCTCTTTTATAATTCCAGCATCACCTGAAAGTAAATAATCTGGTTTAAAATCTCTGTATAGAGCATTACAACCAAAAGTTTTACCTGGTAATTTAGATAGGTCTACGCCCTTTCTTGAAGGGCCGTTTCCTATGATGTAGGCTCTTTCCATAATCCTAATAATAAAGTTCTAATTTTTGTATGTTCTAATTCAATAAATGGTTCTAACTTTCTAAGTGTCTTACCTTTCATAGGCCAAATAATTTTTTCACTAATCATATTATCGTAGTCACTAAAGATATTAAAAATCTTATCACATGCTATCATAGTTTCTTGCGATATATTACCACCAAGATACTCACGAAGTAAGTTTGAATGTTGACCATTCTTTATACCAAGAACAACATCTAGGTCTTGATACTTATCAAATAACATTCTCATTTCTTCATTAATTAAATAAGTTAGTTTTTGTTTTCTTTTTTTAAAGTTCTTGTAGTTCTCTTCACATTCTTGTTCAAGTAATCTTCTACTAAATATCTTTTCTTTTGAAAGATTGGCTATATAAAAGTCCTTGAGTTCGTCAACATTATTATATTGTCTTGCTAGTTTTGCGAAATGATATTTATCATTTCGTTTAAGGTAAGAATGAATTGAAGCTGATACTTTGCCATTATACTGAAAAAAGTTATAACTATCGGTATGAAAGTGGTTACTAATAGCCAAATACAAACAATACGCATCGAAACCATCTTTACTGTTCACCCCACTCTCCATAATTCATAACATAATTTTCTGCAGCATCTTCTGCGTATCTTTCACTATGGCCTTCAAATAATCTATCATCAACGAAAACTCTATCTTTAAACATTCTCATGCCGTAAATACCAGTATTAGTAATAAAGACCTGAGCCTTTTTATTTTCATGCATATAATCATGAAGTATTTCTCTAACATCATTTCTAATTACCATCTTGGCCTCGCTGGTAGTGAATTTTTTCTATCTGCCAATCTTTGTCTTTTAATCGCTTCAGCTTTTTTTCTTTGTCTTTTAGCTGATGGTTTTTCATAGAACTCTCTTTTTTTACATTCTTGAATTATACCAGCTCTTTCACATTTCTTTTTAAATTGTCTTAGCATCACATCAAACGGAGGTGGTCCGTCATGTCTTTTCTTTTTAAAGTTTTTATTAAAGTGTTTTCTTTGATGATAGGATTTTTGTCTTTGTGGTCTCATAATTAAATCGGTAGTTTTGCTTTTGAGCCAGAGTCTTTTACCATTTTAAGACCCACTGCTTCGGCTTTTATTTTTTCTTTTAATGGTGGTGTAACCAGACCTTTTACTGCATCTGGTTCTAAATGATTATCTTGACAAAATATAACAATCGCATCTATGTAAGAACATCTTTTATCAATGACTAACTGTTCAATAGATGTCGAAAATTTCTTCTTTGTTAATATCATTAGGTAGATCTTAGGGCCAAAACCTTAATCTGTCAAGTTTTTTATATTTCTCTCAAATTTATACTTATCTTTAAAATATCTCATAACACCATATACACGGTCATTCTCTATCATGTAACCATTCATACTGATTGAGGCTAAAAGTATTAGTGAGTATCTATACATGATTTAGTATCCATATCCGTTTGGGTCTTCCCATTTTTCTTTCTTTGGTGGATTGTTATGTTTTCTATGTGCTGTTTTCTTTTCCCAATCTTTTATAGCAGTTTGAATGGTTTCTTCGGCTAGAACTGAACAATGTAATTTAATTGGTGGTAACTCTAGAGCATCTGCTATTTCTTTATCTTTGATAAGTTTGGCTTCTTCCAGAGTTTTACCTTTTAACATTTCTACAAACATTGTGCTTGAAGCGATTGCACTACCACAACCATAAGTCTTAAATTTAACATCTAAAATTTTATCGTTCTCGTCTAGTTTTAAATCTAACTTCATAACATCACCACAAGCTGGGGCACCTGCAAGACCTGTCGCTACCATTGGGTCTTTCGGGTCGAATCTACCGACCGCATGTTTTTCTGGATTGTTTAAAACATCTTCAAATCTTTTTACTACTTTTTCTGAGTATGCCATATTGTGACCTTCCTGTGAAATTTACTTTTTTACTTATAATTATTATTTATATAAAAACATAACTGTTATAAATAATAGTGTAAGAAATTTAAATTCTTACTGTTTTAATTATTTATAAGGAAAAACGCCATGACAACTTTAAAAATTGCTTGGCGTAGACACGGCGAAGAAATAAAAGCCTCTGTCGAAAATATATTTGAAGTCGGATTCATAGTTCTTGGTCTTACTTCTCCTGTCTGGATTATATTTTTCTCAGGACTCTAAAACTTAGGCACTACACCAAGTTCTACATATCATACTCGGCCCTATAATGGTCTCGGAGGACTCTAAGTTCCTCAAACCAGTTCTCTGCCTGTTCGACAAAGAGCTGAGCCTGCCCTGTTTCCTCTACAGCTACAATCGTTACTATTTGTTCTATTTTTTCATTATAATGTTCTTCAAACATTTTAGCATATGCTGATTCTTGCATAAAGTAATTCTTAATCTTACTTGGTGTCTTTCTCTTAGTTGATGTTTTAAAATCTATAACGGATAATTTATCATCAAACTTCGCGATACAATCCACTCTTCCAGCCATTTGTAACTCGTCTGAATACATAGACTTTTCTAACATATAGATATCGCCCAATCGGTTCGTGGTTTCTTTTGTTTGATTGAACATCATTAAATCTAATGGTAAAGCTTTGTCTATCATTTCTTGAGTAAGAATATTGTTTACATAATCTTCTTGAAGCTGATGATATCTTGTGCCTCTAGAGGCCGCTTGTCTTGAGATTTTATTGGCTTTCTCTTCACCTACTGATTTACGCCATTTCTGAATCCAGACTTTGTTTAATATTCCTGTCACCGAAGTAACAGAAGGATATTTGTTACCATTCGGAGTAACATAATATCTTTTACCATCTACCGTTTCTGTAGGTAAATTTATTCCATCATAACCTGATAGATGATTAAAATTCTTTTGATATATTTCTTGGTTCATATTCTAATTTAACTATAACATTATCGCCTTTTCTGACGCCTTTTTCATAAAGCTGGTCATACATACCTGCTGCACCATCCTTAACTCCTTGAGAATATCCAATATTGACTCCAATAAATCCTCCAAGGATTAATGCACCCAATATGTAAAACTCCACTATTCTATTACTCCATGTTTTTTCAATGTATTTCTTGTTTTAACTTCTTTTGTGGATTTTCGAACTCTTTCATTAGCCAAACTTGAGCTTGGGTGACTTTCAGCCACTTTATCTAAAACTTCTCCAAAACCACCTTCTTTATTTTTAATACTAACTGAACCTACAATATTCGGTGCAGAAACTCTTTGAGAAAGATGAGGATTATTTTTCTTAAATTCATCTAACTTTGTATATGACATAAAATGTTCTTCAACTTCTTCCGTTTCAGAATTGTAAAAGTCATAAGTAGGCATTAAATATAATCCTCTGGTATCTCTTCATCATCATCAAAAGGACAACCATTGTGCCCTATCATTGATAATAGCTGTTGTTCTTCTCTCCATCTAAGAAAGTCTAATGCTACTTCCATAGTTGTATGAGTCAATGTGCTTACTGGTGTTCTTCTTCGTGCCATTATTTAAAGTCTTCTCCTGATGGTATAGGAATACCATAGTTATTAAGTTTTGTAACAGCTACACTATCTTTAGTTGCCGTTACCCTAGTTTTTGAGTCCATAACATCTGGTATCATTTTTTGATACTCGACAATTTTAGCCTCTAATTCTTTATTTTTCTTTTCAATAGATTCTATGATATCAAGTTTCTCTTTTATATCAATGTAAGATTGACTTAGTTGTTTTTGTAAATCTTTTACATTAGTTTTTAATATGTCTATTTCTTGTTGTTTATTTTTAGAATTTAAATACATTTAACAAACTCCTTCAATATTCTTTTTTCATCATTTGAAAAAGAACTCATACTTTTAGGACCCCAAACAGTTCCAAATCTTACACATTTATCAGCTGTCTTGACCATGAGATTCCATGTTTCATCTTCCATTTGGGACTTATGTGTTTTATCATCTGTGACCTTGTATATAGCTTGGCCTAATTTACAGAAAAACTCTTCTGTGGGAGAAGGGTCATAATAACCCCTTGGTTTACCTCGATATAGTTTTTCATTATTCACTATTTGTTTCATCATCTTTTCCTTTTTTATATTCATTAATATCCACAACTTTATCTGATTCATCACCAGTAAGGTCTTTTATTGGTGCGTTCTCTAAATCCATATCTTTCAAACTATTCAAATCAAAATCAGGCTCGAATGTTATTTCACCAAAGTCTTCATCATCTAATGGTTCACCAGCTATAAAAGTTGGTGTTAGTTCTTGACCTAATAATTCAGCAGCTAGACTTTCTCCCTTCATTATTAGTTCATCATAGTATGGAGTAAGTTTTAAATACTCACCTATTATTTGTGCAAAAATCATAGCCGTCTTATGAGCTTGTTGATTCTCCCAAGTGACTTCTTCTTGCACTGTGTCCTCGTTCTCGCAAAAGACAACTTGAACATCTTTACAACCAGAAGTAATACGAATAAACGCATCTCCTTTTTGTCCGTTAATTGTAAACTTATGTAGCATAATATTCTGGTAATTTATAATAAATTAATAATTCTTCTCCACCTGGAATATCACCCATAATTGGTCTTACAGTATATAACTCTCTTTGTTGACCATCATGGTAATGTATATTCTCATTGATAAAACAATTCGGGTCTTCTGAATGATTTATAAAACCACCAAGAGGTGTTCTTATCCATTCCCACCTTTTTCTTTCGAATATATGAGTTTCGCCAAGATAAACACCAGCAGAAATATCTTCTGTTGCGAATAAACCTAAGCCATCGCAAACAGTAGATTCTTTAATTGTGAGTCCACTCGGTAAAGCCTTGTATGTATTTTTAAATTGTATTTTTTCCATTGTGTATCATTATATAAAAAGCGTCACCCCGCTTTCAAGTTTTATTTGGTGATTTTTTCAATTCTATCAATTTGTTGTTGTATGATTGGTTTTCTATTTGGCCAATAGATGTATTCTTTCTCGTCATTCTTCATAAGATTTTGAAGAAGTGGTAGAATGAGTTTTTTCATTTCTATAATTTTATCTTGATACTCAAGTTCTTGTTTTGAATCCATCAAAGAAAGATTTTCTTTGTGGTCATCTAATGCTAATAAAGCTGAACTTAGATTTCTAGACATCAAATCTATTTTAGATTCAAGACCATCAACTTGAGCTGAGCTTACAGAACTAGCAGAAGACTTAGCGACTTCTTTTAGTTGTTTAGCAACTTCTTCGTTGACTGCAGCAGTTTCACCTGTTTTAGAAACAAGTTCATCTTGGTCCACGGCTGTAAAGCCAAAATCATTTATATCACTCATTTGTTTGTACTCTAACTATTTTAATGCCTCTTCTTACAAGTTCGTTTCTTATCTTTTGTTTGAGTTTAGGCTTGGTTGAATCTTTATTTAATTCATCAAATAAAGTTTCCTGTGATTGAGCTCTCATATAGAAATGCTCAGTTTTTAATTTACCTGTAGCCCTATCTCTAGTCACAGCAGATGGTTTAAACTTAGTAGGCATTATTTAGTTATTCTGAGTCTTCGGCTGGGGCTTCAGCTGGTTCAGCTGGAGCTGGTTGAGGTAAGTCTTGACCTTGTTCTTGAACTTCTGCGACTAATCTTTCTCTCATTTGACCGACACCAGCTAATTCTTCACCACGAAATGCACCTCTTTGTGAGACAACATCAATGATTGAAACTAGACCAGCTAGGTCTTGTACTGTTAAATGTTTAACTTCCATTATTTACTCCTATTCATAGTATATTAAAATAAGTGGCCTTAAAATAAGACCACTTATATGATCTTATTTCAGGTTTTTAATCCTGTCAAGCTTTCTTAATCGCTTAACATAATTATTCACCATTCTTTTTCTTTTCTGTATCATGTACCTCCTGAGTTAGTTAATCTACAAATTATCATAATAACAATTTAGACCACCTCCTTTTTTGGTTAGATTTTTTTCATAATAAAATACCTTGTCGGGTAAATTCACCCAATATACATTACGAAGGAAATCTTGATACTGTTACTGCTTTGGCAGACGAATCTGTATCCACAGTTTTTGTTAAAGGTGTTTCGATAAGGTTCTGGTCTATATTTAAAATAAAACCAGCGAACTCGCCGACACCTTTCCAAACTTCACTCGCTGAGTCATATAAAAACTCAACTTGTTTTGGTTCTTCAAACCCTTGATAAACGACTATGTGTCCATCTATAGGGTCAAATTGTCTAATCTCACCGACGCGAGTTTGACCTATAGCATTTGTATAAGTTACTGCTCTCTCGTCTTGAGTTAGACCTAATTTATTTACTGACTGAACCACTTTTTGATTTTTTCTTTGCGGGTACCCATTCTGGATACGCTTCATGTAAAACTTCCTGAGTTAACTTGTATGGAAGTTTTTTGTCTTTTACAGAAACAAGTAATTTTGCTTCTTCAACCCATAGACTCTCAATCATATCTAAAAAGACTTTTTCTCTTTTTGATGGCGACATATTGTCAGCTCCACCTTTTACTAGATATCTGAGATTCTTATAAACTCTTATGAGTCTATCATCAGCTAAATCTGGGCCTGAAACATTATTATAGTTTGTCTCTGGTGGTAATTCACCTTTCGGTAATAACCATTCAATGTTTGAATCATAAACACCTTTCATAATATACATCATATCTTTTCTATTTGTATATTGAGAAAGTAATGCTACTTTATCTTTCTTAGATTTTAATTTAACTGCTTCTCGTAATATTTCAACTACACTTGCATCATTTGGTAACGCCATAATTTACTCCACTTTTAATAATACCATATTGGTATTTATTCTTCCTGTCACACTTTGTTTTTTGGAAGATATTTCATCCATAACCTTATTTAGTACAACTTTACCACCATCTAAAATACGGTCAATAAAATGTTCTGTTCGAACACCAACTTTTTTGCAACCTGATGCTCTCGTATCAAAGTTTTGTAATGTTGTACCTTTACAACCAAGACCACCTCGGTCTATAGCTTCATATTTGGTTATTTCATTCGTCTTTGAATTATAAATCCATAATCTCATTGCACCAATTACAAGTAATGGGTCAATCGATTTAATTTTATTTTCTCTGTCTTCTTTTAGATAAGAAAGTTTTTTTATCTGTCTATCAGCTGAAACTTTTCTTTTCTTACGAATTGGTTTATTGTTTTCTGCATATCTCATAGCATCTGTTTGTATACCTCGTACAAAGTTGTAATAATCTTTTTGTTCTTGTTTTGAAAGATAACTATATCCTTCTTTTAGTTGTGGGTGAGGATTCTTTCCAAGTAATTCGTTTAGTTCATCAATGATACTTTGATACTCTTCTGGTATTCCTTTTGCTACTGTTGCTGAAACTCGTAAGTCAGCTAGATATTTGTATGTATCAAATGGTTGAGTCTGCCACATATCAACTGCGTGGTCGATTTCACCACAAACTTGAAAAACTTTACTCTTAATATTTTCTTGTACTGACTTTCTGCGTTTTGATAATTTAGTTTCGTCAGCTTTGTTTTCTTTTTGAAAATCAATATCATCTGCCTTTTTAAGAGTCTCTTTAATATGACTCATAAATTTTAAATGATAATATTGATTACCTGTTTGTTCTTGATTAATGGCACTCTCGGGTAAAGGAAACTCTATCCCTTTTCTTAGCCCTATAGCTATAAAAGCGTTTGAACTTGGCCAATTTAAATTTTTAAGTTTATTTGCGTTTTTAAAACCTTGCTCTTTTGCGTATGTAATATACGCAGTGACAGCCTGTTTTCTATCATACATATAATTAAACCAGTTTAAATAGTTCGATAAGGTATGGTCGTCAAAGTAACCGACTTCGGGTTCTGGACCATAATGCATTTCTTCAAGCGATAATTTTTTCGCTCTTGTCATGCGTTTTTTCGGCTTCGCTTTTTTAACTGTTTGTACTTTTCTTTTAGCCATAATTTATATTTATACCATTTATATATGGTTTTTTACCTTCTCATGCGAGCAATATCTTTGGCGTGGTCTTTATCAGACTCAAAAATAGGTACTGCATTTGATTTATGCATCGTTGCGATACCTACAAGTTTTCTTTCTCCTGTGTATTGAGGTGATTCTTTTCGTTCTGTACCACCACCTGATTTACTTGTATATGTACCATTCTTCATGGCTTGTTCCATCATTGAAGGATACTTTTTATTGAACTCTTCTGATTCTTTGATTCGGTCTAATGCAGCCTGACTTGTTTGCATTTGTTTTGTGACTATCGGTGGTTTTCTTTTTGTGGGATTTGCATAATGTTTTTTTCTTTTCTTCCCATTCATAGAGTAGCGTAATGACCCCATGTAAATACTTGTTACTGCCATAATTTAATCTCCGTGTATTGTATTCCAATCTTCAGCTGTATAGCCAGTCATAATGAATTCTCGCTCAACATCATTCAGATTAGGAAAGATATCTTGTATAAGTCTTCTCTTCTGATTCGGTTTGTTCCACTCGTTCACTTGTGCTTGAGTAACATCAAGTACCATTTCGTTTTCTTTACCTGTAAGAGGACTTATTCTTTTTACTAATATCATTTTATTCTCCTATCTTTTAAGTTTAATAAATTGTCTTCTCGCCTTTGAAAAGAGTTTCGAAGGCTTCTTATAGATAATCTCCTCCTTCGTTCCTGTGATGATGTAACCGACATTCTGATTCTTACTATCAAAGATATAAGTATGATTCTTGACATTACAACCAGAGTCACTCCAATCAGTTATCTCTTTGTAGTATGTGTAGTTATTATCTGTCATAAATTGTAAATGATGTTGCGTATGCTTTAAGACAATGTTGAGGTGCTCTATCATAAACACCAGGTATCGACTTACCTCGATAACGCACTCGACATGGTCGTGACTTTAAAAAATTATCTACCACATACGAATCGCGATATTGAATCGGTATATTCGCAAACTGTTTTTGTGTTAAGTCTTGGCCTTCAAGTTTAGCCATATCTAAGTCATAAGTTGAAACGCTATCTGCCATAAGTTACTCCTAAAAAATCAAACTCCGTATCGAAGTCAAGACGAAACTTTCGTGACAAACGACTTACGAAGATTTTTTGCCCAAAGATTAGATAGACTAAGTAATCACTCAGACTTATCCCGACATTAAAACGGTTATTCACTTTCATAAAATGTGCTACTATGATCATTCTTTTTCTCCTTTTGTCAACCTTATAGATAATGTGGGCCTGTCCATGCTACTGAGTAATTCTCAAAAATGTTTCCTCTCGGAGAGTTTAACGCTGGTTTTTTCCAACCAGATGGTTTCAATAAATCACCCTCTTTGAAGGTCACATAATCAGGACCAGTTTTTCTTTTACTCTTTACTTTAAAATCTTTCATAGAGATAAAACCCCATACCATGGTTTGGTTTTGGTTTCGGTCACTTACCACTCTGAGATACTTATTTCCAACCTCGTATCCTATACCCTCTTTGAATTCTTGATTCATCTTTGCATTCCTTTTTGCTGGCATGAAC
>MDTB01018348.1_pt1 | contig 13700 bp, 4 predicted proteins | sample 811161 | NCBI WGS metagenome assembly MDTB01 (sample SAMN05326650, study PRJNA326480) | marine metagenome | isolation source: seawater | place: Mediterranean Sea | collected 2009
ATGGCGCCTAAACCAATAGTAAAAGATGTTGTTTTTAATGAGTTAACATAGCTAGAATCATCCAATAGCCACGAGCTGGTTTTAATTTTTAGCGGGTGATTATTTGAATTCGAAGCCACAGACAATGGCTGCATCATGCTTAATGTTCCTTTAATGGTTGGATTGGTAATAAATGAACTTAAAATTGTTAAATCATTTTTTACATACTGATCGGATAATATTGTTGTGGTCGAATTCCACGTTGCTGAAGTTAGTTCGCCTAGACGTTTAATAAATGGGTAATTTCCAGACAATCGTTCGGTGTTGATATGGCCAGTAACAAAATGATTCGCATTCAAACTCGATACATAAGGCGATTCACCTTTAAAATCCGCTTCCAATGCATTTCGTATAATTAATAAAGGATCATTAGCAACAGTGGTGACTTGTTGGTTTCGAGTAATAAGCAAATTGCCACTGACATGTAATTGAGCCTGAGGGTAAACGGTTCCAATGCCTACATGTCCAACACTATAATGAATTCGTTCAGGGTCCAATTCTCGTGTCCAGCGAATGTAATCCAATCCCAATAGGTTGGATCCATCACCAATTAACGCATTGGCTTTAAGCCCCCCTCCAACATGAAGTCTTGATTGGATGTTTGTGGTTCCAATCGAGACATTTAAGCTGGGTTCATGAAGTTTAATAAGGTTTTCATTTAAAAAAGATTTGGTTTTAATTGATGTTTGACTAAGAATAGTGCGACTCAATGAATGAATGGGTAAATTTATAACTTCAGTTCCAGTAAACGATGTGGGGCCCATATTTAATTGCTTAACCGAGTCAATTTGAGAGCCTTGAATCTTGATTCGGGCTTTTAAAATATCCGACTTAAAAAGATTGATATCAAGCTTATCCGCATCTTCTATTGATACATTCAATACACCAACCGAAATAATGGTTAAGTATTTTTTTGTGAAAACAACAGTATCATCAGGTTTTAGTAATTCAAAGGTCACATCATAAATGCCCCCCAATGGTTTCGGCTTATTATCAGCACCTGTGATGGTAATAAATGCTTCCATCGAAAATTTATTTGGCACACCAATTGCCGGATATGAAACACCTATTAATACCATCATTATAAGGGCATACCCAAATTTGACAGAATGTAATGAAAACATTACTTGAACTCCAATGGATCAAGTCCGTAATACGTGCTGACGGTGGCATTTTTTTGATAAAAGAAAGAAAAGATATATGTTGAGCCATTTGCCAACGCATCCGTACTCGATGGTGGTTCTCCTTTTTGCCATTTAATGTTGGTGGCTGAAAATGTGATTTTACAGTTAGCATTGGTTGGCGTTACCACTAACTTTAGAATATAACTTCCGTCTTTTGGTGGATCTGTAAATCCTAAATTACTGGCCGAATTACACGAATAATTTAAACGATTCCCTTTTGTCCAATCAACGGTGCTACCTGTGGTTGAGTGAATAACAGTATAAACATTTTTCTCAAACTTAGCATCCCCTTTGACATGAATGGCTGCGTCAGGAACAGCCCCTCCATCTAGACCGACACCAACGTTACCTGTGATTTTTACAGGCCCATCAAAATAAGCCGCCCAATTTGTTTTATTTGGAACTGTCGGTGCAGCGCCAAAAACAGATGCTGCATAACTCGCACGAATGGCACCTAAGCCACCTTTTCCAATAACAGCACCAGAGCTATCATGAAGTTCGGTTAGTAACCCAGTGGAATCATTTGCGTCTGCATTTTTTATCGAAATAAAAGCCCCTGTATTGCCACTTGATACAATCTTCATTCCAATCTGTGAAGCATTCACCTCAATACCTGTTTCTGAGTTTAAGGATTGAATACCGATTTTTCCACCAACCCCTTTGATACCAACCCCTGAATTTGTATCCGTACTCTCACCGATAATTCCTTTAGCTAAAATAGATCCATTAACATCAAGTTCAACTTGGGGGGAATATGTGTTAATCCCAACCTTTCCCTCTACAATCACGCCATTGGGCGGTGCTTGAATGTTATTGTAACCTTGACCAATGGACATATTCCCAGAAACTTCCAACGCATTGGTTGGATTTTGAATCCCAATACCCACTTTATCTTTAACGTATAAGTTTTTTGTTTTTAGTGCCCCTTTTGGCTGTGTATTGCCATCGATAGTGCCGCCGCTTTGGATATCAGGTCCAATAATAATAAACCCTTTTCCATTGGCTTCTCCAAAACTAATGGAGTTATCCATGGATCCAAAATAAACCCCACCTTCAGTTAGGACATTACCGCTCACATGAAGCGTCGCCAAAGGGGTATCAACATTAACCCCCATTCGCTTATTTGTATTGTCCCACGAAATATGATTTTTATTCCCGCCCAGTTTTACCTGACCATTAGAATTGATGCCCATAATAACACTGCCCGCCAATTGAGAAAGGTCACTAAGCGATAATCCGGTACCACCTTTGTCGGCTGATAATATTCCAACGAGAGCATTGGTTGAAATTGAATTATCAGCGAGTTTTTCTGACGTGATTGATCCCGGCACAAGTTTTGTTCCAGACAAGGTATTATCTTGAATCTTTTTACCTGGGATAGAATTATCTGCAATTGAACTTGATGGAATAGGGGAGCTTGTCATTTTTGTCCAAGGAATCGTGCCATCTTTAATATTTCTGGACGTAATAGCACCATTCGCTAAATGACGAGATTCAATTGCAGCAGTCGCTATTTTATCACCTGTAATTGACCCATCTTTTAAAGAAATTGAGGCATCAATAGTTTCATCTTTGATATCAATCGATACGATTGAAAAATTCACGATCTGGTGTGATGCAATAGCGCCTATTGCAATATTTTCTGATGAAATACCTAAGTTTTTAATATTTTTGGACGTGATTGAATTTTCGGCAAGCATGGATGCAGGGATGGTGCTTAATGCGATGTCCTTACTGACAATAGTGCCATCCAGAATATGAACAGATAATACAGAGTCATTGGCCAATTTATCGTTTGTAATGGCACCATTAGCAATATTGCGTGATACGATCGCATCATCACTTAACTTACTCCCATCGAGCTGTTGATTGGCAATATGTCGCGTAATAATTTGATCATCACCGATATGACGTGATTCAATAACGTCATTTGGAAGATGTTTACTTTCAATAGCATTATCTGCAATTTTTGATCCTGTAATTGTATTGTCAGCAATACGATTATTGGTAATAACATCATTGGCGATATGCGTACTTTGAATTGCATTGGTTTTTATGTGACGACTTTCAATACTGCCATCGACAATATGTCGTGATAAAATCTGATTTTGAGAAATATTTTTGCTGACGATGGTATTATCAGCGATATGTTGCTTCTGAATTGCATTAATTGCAATGTTATCTGAAATAATAGAAGCTTTTGCAATATGGTGTTTTTGGATCGCGTCAGCTTTAATGTTGACGGAAGATATAGCCCCTAGTGAAATATCTTTACTGACAATGGTACCATCAACAATGCGACTCGAATCAATGGTATCAAGAGCAATTTTTGCATTTGTAACTTGATTTGCGGCAATATGATGGGTTTGAATTGAGTTTGCAGCAATATTTCGAGATGTTATACCACCATTTTTAATATTTTTAGACGTAATGGCTTCTTGTTGAATTTTATCAGAGGTAATTGCACCGGGCGCAATTTTTGCACCAGTAATTGATTTTTCTTTAATTTTATCACTGGTAATAGCCAGCTGCTTAATTTTGTCACCAGTGATTGAGTTGTTTTTAATATCGATGGAAGTAATTGAGCCATCAACAATGGTTAATCCTGAAACGGTATCTTGCGGAAGGTAGCCATTACTATCACTAACATAAATACTATTTGGTGACGCTGTAAGCTCTGGGGCATAACCTTTAAGTTTGTTGGCTGAAATATTTGTTAATCGACTACCATCACCTTCAAAAAAGGTTGCCTTAATTTTACCGCCGACAGATAGCGCGTAGTCTTTTGTTGGAACCGCACCAATGCCCACATTTCCGGTTGCAAAAATAATAAATTGGCCATCACCATTTGTTTGAACAGGAACATGCCCATCTGAAAAAACAAAAGATCCCCGATGCCCAATGGTAATATTTTTCCCCATCGCAACACTATAATCACCTGAAATCGTATTTCCTGAACCGCCGATAATCGTTGAATATTTTCCAGTAATTTTATTATTTTGACCGCCTACAATCGTACTGTATTCACCACCGTCAATAATATTGCCGCCACCAGCAGACGTGCCACCACCTATGATGACATTGTAATGAGAGTTTGCCTTTATTTCATTGTTGTATCCACCAATAATAACGCTGCCTTCTCCTTTGGCGATATTTTTTTTACCACCAAGAATAACAGTATGATCACCCGCAGCTAAGCCGGAATAACCCATTGAGATGCTGTTTTGTCCAATGTTTGAGTCGTCCCATTGATTGGATTCAACATATCCAGCCCTAAAGGCTGTTTTTTTAGGGTACCAAACAAGGCGTGTGCCTGTCCCTGTGGTTTTTAATTCAGGTAAGTTGCTTCCAATTGATTTGCCATTAAAAATCACATTTCCACTCGTGACTAAGTGATCTAATATATTTTGACTTGGAATACCCCCAATCCCGACATTGCCACTGGAATTAACATAAATTAAATTTTTAATTGTATCTCCTTCTGCGTGCAATGCATGAGAGTCAAATTGGGCTTGATAATCCAGCTGTACCCATTTTCCTTTCCGGTAACCTTCAAATTTGTCATTTTGGAATCGGATCACACCTGCCGTTGCTACACTTGAGGCCCCCAATTTAATGCCGCCATTCACATCAAAGTTGGTCGCTGGAGTAACAGTATTAATTCCAATAGACCCGGTTGGTGATATGTATAGCCCAAGTTTTGATTTTGGTTTAATGTGCAATCCCTTGATTGAATCAACCTGTAAGACATTGCCCGATATTAAAACAGTATTGTTAATACTAACAGACGCTAGCTCTAGATCACCGTTTCCGGAGATTCGCCATTTGGGTGAAGATAATGACAGTGATTGATTTCCAGTAATCGTAGTTGGGCCAACCAAGACTAAATTTCCTGAAATTGTATTATTGCCTTCAATTTTTGCACCGTTTAATGTAAGTACATCGGAAATGTATTGATCTTCAATTTCACTTGCTTTCCAAGTCCCACTCGTAATGATTCCCAACCCTGTAATATTGGAATAATTACCAGATACTAATTTAGAATGAATAATGCCTTGATTAATTTGAGAGGCATTCATACTGGTTATCCCAGACCCATCACCTCTAAGTGCCCGAGCATCAATTAAGCCACCGACAATTAAGTTCCCGCTAATAATCGCATTGCCACTAACATCAAGTAGTGCTCCAGGAGTTTTCGTATTTATACCGACGTTGCCTGAAGTATAATAAACATTTTTAGTTACAGACGGGCTTCTAAGCCAAATTAATCGATCATCAGAGACTTGAATGTTTGTTAATTTTGATCCATCACCATAGTAAGTAGTCGCATTCACAGTTCCACCAACGTCAAGTGTATACAGCGGTGTTTTATTGTTAATACCAATGCGGGTATTAACAAAGTCAAACTTCATTAATTGTTCATTAAATATTTTTTCAGATTTAGTTGAAATTTCACTATGAAACGAATAAGGAACAGATTTGAGCTTTATAAAATCAATGGTTTGTGGATCGCCATTAATGTATGGCGTAAATCCAATTCGTAGATGATCGTCATTAAATACCTCCGCATTCAAGGTCGTTGTGGAGCCCAATACGGCAATGAAACTACCGTTGTTAATTTTTATTTTTTCAAAAGTTTCTATCCAAATTGGCGGATCATCCACATCAGCCTTATAAATACCAACTTTCATTTTAATCGTACCTGTAAAATCACTGGCGCCACCAATCGCGACATTGGCTTGAACAAGCATTGTAGTTGGCGTGGTGTTGGCAAAAGCATCAAGTGAAATGCATAATAATATTGATAATAAAGTTGTCATGAATGTTTTTTTCATAATTGTTCCAAAATTAGCCAAATAAATGAGTGACTATGATTACCTTGTATTATTCCCGTTTTAATCAACCTTTAAACATAAATTGAGTCGCCGGGTTTTAATCAAATGTCATGAAGGTTCTAACGTCAAAATTTATTTAATTTATTTACAATTTTGATTATTTAGGAATCATTCAATTACACTTAATTTATGGACACTAAAATAGCCGTGCTTTTTCAACAAAATAAATTTGAAGACATCATTCAGGATTATGAAAAAAGAGGAAACACTATAAACTCAATTGGTCGGTATTTTGTCGCAATTTCATATTTATTTTTGGAAAATTATGAAAAGGCTCAAAAAATATTATCAACGTTGCTAAAATCAGCCAAAGATTTACCAGATTTTGAATGTTATATGGCATTAACCTATTTAAAACTTGGTAATTATAAAAAAGGTAAACAGTTTATAAATAAAGCCGCATCAAGATCAATCTTATATTATGAAACAAATATTGAAATTTCACTTAAATCAGGTCAATTAAAGCGTGCCAATCGATTAATAAACGAAGCCACAACGATAGGGATTGTATCAATGCCAATTGAGATTAATCGAGCAATAATATTGCTTTATCAAAGAAAACGCGACAAAGCAAAAGCCGTATTTATTCAATTACTTAAGAAAGATTCAAAAAATATCTTAATTTATGACAACCTCATTCGAATTTTTACGGCCACTAAAGAACACTCAAAAAATGAGGTGTTAATCCTTCAGTATCTAAATCATGATCCAAATTATCTTCCTTATTTATGGCACCTTATTGGAATATATTCAGCTCAAGGACGACGATCAGACATGAAGAAAACGTTTCAAAAAATTAAAGGGATTGATAAAGAATTTGCATTTTTTAGAGAGGTGTTTACGATTTCGAGTGCTTATGGGACAGCTGCTGAAATAATAGAAAAAAGAAATGAAACCAAACAAATCTTAACTCAGGCCTTAAAGTCAAATTTTGTGCCCAAGCGTCCAGATGTTGAATTTAGAGTAACCCCATTTTACTATTCTTATCACCAAGAAGAAAATCGAGAGATATTTGAGGATTTAGCGAATATTTTTCAAAAAGGGCTTTTGAAAGTGCCTCCGCTAACAAAGCGTCCGAAAAGAAAGCAGCCAAAGATCGCCCTGATTTCTCAGCATTTTTACAATCAGTCTGTGATGGATTTTTATTTAAATACATTAATTAATATTCCAAAAGATTTTCATGTGACCGTGATAAATATTGACCCTGTTTTTGTGGATAGTGTCACCAACAAACTATATCAAAGGGCCGATGAGGTGTTGCAACCCTCAATAGCACAAAGTGAACTTATTCCATTAATTTTAAATGGTCAGTATGACATGATTATTTATCCTGAGGTTGGAATGTCACCGTGCATCTACTATTTAGCCATGCAACGATTGGCACCAATTCAAACGGTGATTATTGGACATCCAGATACCACTGGAATAAATACTTTGGATTACTATGTTAGCTGGAAAAAATTCCATACGCCGTCATCTCACGATCAATTTACTGAAACATTGGTTACCTTAGATAATATTCCAATCTGTTATGATTTTCCTAAAGAGCTTATGGCCAGTAATAAATCCCGAAAATCATTGGGACTACCTCATAATGGCGAATATATATATGCAATTCCATTAATTCTATTTAAAATTCACCCATCATTTGACGAAGTAATTGAAAAGATTGTGAAAGAAAACAAGAAGAATCATGTGGTTATGGTATGTTACAACCAAATCGAAATAATTATTAAAGAACGTCTTGAAAAAAGGGTGTCAACTGAACAAATGCAGCAAATTCATTTTAAGTTGCCATTCAAAAAATCCGATTATTATGCGCTACTCAAAACGTCAGATGTTTTTTTAGAAACATTTCCCTTTGGTGGTGGCAATACGGTTCTCCATTCAATGGCTGCAGGAACCCCAGTCATTAGTTTAAAAAGTAATCAATTACGAGGGTCATTTGGAACCGGTTTTTACAATTATATTAATGAACCCCAGTTTATAGCATCATCAATTGATGAGTATGTCAAAATTGCAATAAAAACAGCCAGAGACGCATCAATTAAAAAGAAATTTCAAAACATCATTCAACTAAATAAAGAAAAGTTATTTAATAATATGTCAGGCTCAATTGAGTTTTACGATTGGTTAAAACAGAAACTATTGTAGTTTGAATTCTTGATTTTTAATCACACCACCACCAATAATGCGATCGCCTTTATAGAGCACACAGGATTGACCCGGTGTAATAAATGAAAAACTAGCTTGTAATTTAATTTCTGCCTGACCGTCACCAGACTCAACAACTCGCGCTTTAATTGGGGTCATTAAATAACGAAGCTTTAATTCAACAGTGGTATTTTTTAGCGGTTGATTGGTGACCGTTGTGAATGTATGAAGTGTTATGGTTTGTTGCTTTAAAGCATCTTTTTTACCAACAATAACAGTATTGGTTGTATCATCAATTTTTAAAACATAGAGGGGGGTATTATAAGAAATATTAAGCCCTTTACGCTGACCAATTGTAAAATTATGAATGCCGTTATGATCGCCCAATATATCACCATTTATGTGTTGAATTTTACCAGGTTTTAAATCATTAGATTCCAAACGACTTTCAACGAAATTCCGATACGACTTTTGTGACACAAAACAAATCTCTTGACTATCTGGTCGATTCGCATTGATCAGTCCCAGAGCGGTTGCTTTTTCACGAATCTGATCTTTAGTGTAGCGTCCAAGTGGAAATAATAAGCGTTTTAAAGTGGTTTGATTTAACATATATAAAAAATAAGATTGATCCTTGCCTTGATCATTGGCCGCTTTGATATAACGAGTATCTTTTCCCCTGGCTTTTGTTATTTTACAATAATGCCCAGTCGCAATGTAGTGAGCATCTAAAACATCCGCTCGTTTCAACAGTTCGTCAAATTTAATGAATCGATTGCATTCAACACAAGGGTTCGGTGTCTGGCCCTGTTTATACGTATTTACAAACGGGTCAATAACTTTTTCTTTAAAAATATCGCGTGAATTAATTACATAATGCCGGATGCCGAGTTTTTGACAAACCCGCCGTGCATCAGCAACCGCGCCCAAATTACAACAAGCCGATTGTTTTTGTTCTTCAAATGGAAGCAACTGCATGGTAATGCCAATCACCTCAAAACCGCGTTCTTTTAAGATCGCAGCCGTAACAGATGAATCAACACCTCCGCTCATACCAACAATGACGCGTTTTTTATTCATGACTGTATTATATCTGATTTGAAGGGTAATTCAATTCGGACGCACGTCTTGAAAAATAAAAACATGTTCAAAAATGGTAAGCAAAATTGATTGAAGACGTTCGAATATCCCAAGTGTCACCTACATTTTTAAGTGGCCTAAATGATGCCGATTTGGTTAAAAACTCCAAACTATATACCAAATCCTTAAAAACACCATTATTATTTTTTAGCCCCAATATACGAAATCCTAAAACTAGATTTGTAGAACTTACATCATCTGATTTAGTTTTACTAGCAAATGTTGCAAATTCATCAGTAACAACATAATTGGTTGTTTCAGCACCAACTAAAAACTCGAAGCCGGTGTTATTGATTTTTAAGCCTCCAAATCGTAATGTGGCACCAAATGGATTGGATAGTTTCAATAAATCATATGTGTTTTTTGAAACACTACTTACACCATTAAATGTATTGTTATAGATTAAATTTATATGAACAACTGGCTGAACATAAAAAGTATGAATTATTTTATAATTGTAACCGGTTCTAAGACTTAATCCTAATCCAGTTGATCGGAGTTCAGATGATATTTTATAACCTGTTAAAGTTGAGAATTGAAAGTTCAATGCTGGTTCAAAGAAAAATTCATTTGATTTTTCATAAGCAAGGCTCGACAAAGATAAAAACATAATTAAAATAGTGACTATTTTTTTCATAAAAACGTCCTTTATAAATATTTATAAAACATATCGTAATAAATTATAGGGAAATTTCAATTATTGCTGAATTAATTGATCACTTAATCGTAAAAATTCAATCCTCGCTTTATGGTATTGAATTAACCGGGTAAGTTCCATGTGTTGTGATTGAATCGATTCATTGAGCGATCGAATATAGTCATTTAATGATATTGACCCTAATCGATAATCATTCCCATCTTGAGTAAGAATATCCGTTGATAATTGACTCTTTTTAACATCAATATCATATTGATCTCTTAAAAGATTGAGCTGTTCGATTAAACGAAACGCATCTTGCTGGTAAGAAAATTTAGAGACAGCAAATTGAAGTTGCGATTGCCGTACATTTGATTCGGCAACAAGTGCCGCATATTTTTTTGAATCATTTGGGGAGGAAAGATCAATGCCTAGTCCGGCAGTAATATATTGTGAGTCAGAGGAGATATTATTAACGGAACGAGTTTCATTATAGATTGTGGAATCAAGTGCAATACTTGGTAATAACTCATTCATTGAAATTTGATGTAAATTCAAGTTTACATTGGATAATATCTCAAGCCCGCGAAGGGATCGGTTTTTTGACGGTAGTCGAAAATTTAGAGGAAGTAAAGCGGGAACCACTGGAGTTAATTCAGAGGAAGAATTTATGAGTTTTGATATATGATACCATTCAATTTTATAATCAGTTTGAGCTGTTTTTACTTGGCCTTTTTGAGTCAAAATTTGAAGTTCTAATCGGTTAACGTCATTTTTAGATGCTATTTTTCGTTTATATTTTAACTTCAGTTCTTTTTCTAATAAAAAGAAATTATTAAGAATATTTTTTTCAAGGGTTAAGCGTTTATACGCTTCGGCCCACTTATAATAGGATTGATATAATGCAGCTACATAATCTTCCAATGATTCAATGGTTTGTAATTCAATAACTTTTTTTTGTAATGGATCATTTTTTAAATTTAACCGGTTATTTCCACCAAAGGAATTTTGCAAAAGGTCTTGAGAAAATGAAGCCCCATAGCTTTCAATTTTAAAGTTTGATCCAGCATAGCGTTTATTTTGATAAAATAGTGAAACGTTGGTTCCAGTGGGATAAAATAATTTAGAAATGCCGATGGTTGTATCCGGAATACTTTCATTATTTTTAAGATCATAACTGGTGCCAAGAACAATAGATGTCACAATATCGGAAACAGCCAACCCTTGATCCAAAGCATGCCGTTTAGCAATTTGTTCTTCAAGAATAAATTGATACGATGGATTGTTCATTAACGCTTTTGAAATAAACTCTACATCGGTTAGCTCCTTTGAATAAGCGGTCGTTGGTAAACAAATCAGTATTAAAATACCACTTAAAAGTTTTTTGGGAGAAAAACGTTTAAAAAACAGTTTTAAATCACGTTCGCAGCCATATGCCATTGGTACTAAGATCAGTGTAACTAACATACCCCCAACCAGTCCCCAACCTAGAGATAGCATCATCTCCGCAAGCATGGCATCAAAGCCTCCGATGCCATAAGCCGTTGGCATTACACCTGCAACAGTTGTAATCGTTGTAAGTAAAATAGCCCGTAAACGAGTTTTTGAAATCGCAGCAATCTCCAATAATCCATCATTTTTTTTGAATCGATCAAATCGAACGTAAAGAACAATGGCATCATTGACAACCACACCGAGCATTCCTAGAATGCCAATCATTCCAAAGAACCCAATGGTTGATTTTCCAATGATTAAAAAGACCAAAATAACGGAAGAAATTCCAAAAGGTAAAATAAACAGAATTCGAAATGGTTTAAATAACGATTGAAACAATAACACTAAAATAATATAAATGCCGATAATCGTGACAATAAATGAAAAAGTAAATTCACGCTTACCTTCTCTTGAATCAATGATCTCGCCGTCAAACGATAAAATAACACCAGGTAAGCTCTGAGCAATGGATGGAAAAACATCGGTTTCAATAAGTTTAGCGATGTCTAATGGTGTTTGTTTTGATTTTGGTTTTAGATCAGCAAAAAGAGTGCTTATGCGAAAACCATCTCGTCGGTTAATTTCAACTGGCTTTTGAACTTTAACAAGCGATACCATTTCAGCTAAAGGAATTAAATAACCTTGATTATTGGCAATGTTTAATTGCAAGATATCATTTAATGGTCGCTTTTGATACCCATTAAGACGTAGTCGATACTCAATCGGGTCATAGTTTCGTTGAATATCAAATAATTGAATACCACCCATAGCTGTTTTTAAAACAGCTGCAATCGTACTCGTAGAAACCCCCAGTCGCTGCAACTCATTTTGATTCAAAGCAATTTCAATGACAGGTTGAACCAAAGATTTTTTAATATCAACAGATTCAATATCTTCATGTTTTTTTAAAGCGTCTTCAATAATTCCCAAAGCTCGGGATCGATCGCTATCACTATTGGATTGAACTTTGATTTCAATTGAACTTCCAGATTGTTGCCCCCAACGCGCTTTTCGAAACGATAAATCATCAAAGCGGTTGCTATTATTTAATGATGATTTTAATCGATCAATTAATTCATCTGCAGATAAATCACGTTCATTCGCTTCAGGAATTTCTATGGTTATGTAAAATGAATTGGCATGTTGTTTACTTCCAAATCGTTGACGTGCAATTTGGGTAACAAATCCCATGTTATTGGAGCTTAAATCTCGGTCAATCACCTGGTCCACGAACCTTAATTCATTCGCAGTTTCAATGATGGATGTTGCAGACTTTACCTTGCCTGAAATAACAATTTCGCGTGATTCATCATGTGGGAACATAACAAATTTAATGTTTGATTTCCCAATAAAACCAACTAAAAATATCATGATTAAAAAACCACCAACAACCAACCAACGTCGTTTTATTAACACCGTTATAAACCGTTCATACAATGATTCTAAGCGAATAAACCAGGGTCGTTGTGTACGTTTTTTTGGGGGGAATAATTGCAGGTGCCCAGGTAAGATAAAGAAGGATTCAAGTAAACTTGCTCCTAACATTAAAAATAGAACAATCGGAATTGGTTTTACAAAATCTCCAAATCGATTATCGAACATTAGCAGTGGTACAAACGCCATGCAAGTGGTGGTAACCCCAGCAATGACTGGCATCATCATTTCTTGAACCCCTTTTACAGCAGCCTCCTTGATCGATAACCCCTCAAAGTAACAACGATTAATATGTTCAGCAATGATAATGGCATCATCAACAACGATCCCTAATACAATGATAATCGCTGATAGTGTAATCCCATTAATGGTGAGTCCTAGAAGCGGTGCGGCTAATAGTGTCAATGCAACACAAAAAGGAAGCCCTAGGGCAACCCAAAACGCCGATTGACGATTTAAGAATATAATCAGCGCAAGCAGAATTAAGCAAAACCCAATAAGCCCATTGGTTGCAATAATATTCAATCGATTTCGAAGCGTGATTGATTCATCATTTAGTAGCACCATCTTGATATCATTGGACCCTAAATAAATGGATTGAAATCGATCGAGTTCTTTTTTTGCAATATCGATAGCACTTAGAATATCAGTCTCAGTTGATTTAACAAGTTCTACCAAAATAGCATCATAACCATTGACTCTAATTTTGGATTGTTCACGTTC
>MDTB01040562.1_pt1 | contig 13699 bp, 7 predicted proteins | sample 811161 | NCBI WGS metagenome assembly MDTB01 (sample SAMN05326650, study PRJNA326480) | marine metagenome | isolation source: seawater | place: Mediterranean Sea | collected 2009
GGGTGCGCACACACACGTTTGTGACTGTCACGTGCATCCGGTTCCCCCGCCTACCCTAACTATACAAGTTGAGTCCCCACTGTCCGTGTGGCACGAGGTAGCGCGGCGGCGCCACCGGCATGCCGATGGCAGTGGACTGCGCAAAGTATGCGGCACGCCCCGTGTCCGACAAAAAGTTGGGCGACGCCGCGTAGGCCAGGTAGCTGCACGCCACGCGCACGAGGCGCTGCAGCGAGATCTTGAGCTGCTGCGCGTTGGCCGCCGCCGGCCACGCGGCCACGTACATGGCAGTGGACGACGAGTACATGCGCGCGTGCACGAGCATGTGTGCGGCGAACGCGGCAAACGCGGAGCACAGCGACTCGTCACTGCCCTCGATGAGTTCGTACGCCGAGATGGTGCGGTACATGCGCCCGTGCTGTGCCATCATCTCGCGCTGAAACACGTCAAACGCCTGGCGCATGGCCGCAAGGGCCTCGGGCTTGTAGCGCAGAATCAGCGAGTTGCGTGGCGCCGACAGGAAGTCGATCGACACGCTTGAGCCTGGCATGTCATCAGAGGAGGACGCTGCGGCTGCCGCTTGCAGCGCACTGCCCGCGTCTTGTAGTTTGGCGAAGAGGTCTGACAGCGTCATCTCCCCCGTGCCTTTCTGTAGCAGCTGCTCAAGCCGCACAGAGTTGGCAAAGAAGCCATCGGTTGAGCTTCCTTGCTGTGTGAGGTCTGTCAGCTGCTTGCGCAGAGTATTGGACATGACCTTGAGCTGACCAATGTCGCCCGTGGCACCGTCGTTTGTGATGCCAAGCGTCAGGCCGCTCTCGCGAATGACAGCGCCAAAGACGTTGCGCACCAGCGTCATGTGCTCTTGAGCAGCGCGGTCGGAGATGCGTGCGCGGCGTTCGCGCAGCTGCTGCTGCTGGCGGACGAGCATGCCCTCGTCAATCTGGCACACGGCATCCACACTCTCCGAGATGGTGCCGGAGAACTGGCGTACAAAACTGTACAGGCGGTCGCCCGAGATGCACGCCTCACGCAGTGCGTCGTCCCACACCGCAGCGCGCCTGAGACGCGCAAGGTCGTCGCCAGTCGGCGCGTCATCCTCAGCCTTCTTGAGCTCATCCACATGCACGCGCTCGTTATTGATGCTCTGCAACTTGGAGCACACCTTCAGCGCGTTGCGGAGCAACGTAGCCATGTCGACAAGTTTTTCCGGGAAGATGCCGTCGGCAAAGTCGCGCACCGGCACTGGGCCACGCGCAAACATGCTGTTCAGGTTGGGCTCGTTGGTCCCCGGGCGGTAGGCGATGTACACAGGAGCCTTTGTGTTGTCAGAGTCGCTCAGTGCAGCGCGTAGGTATGCAGTGCCGGTGTCCCGGCGCAAGGCACGCCGCGCACCAGTCCCATCGGGCGCTCCGCTGCGCGGCTCGTCTGGCTCAGTGCCCGGCGCATCGTCAGGTGCTGTCTGAACAGCGGCAGTGGCAGTCATGCTCCACAGCCCCGCGTCACACGGGTAGAGGACGCTGCGGTCGGGGCACACGAGCACGGGCCGTGTGATGAAGACGTGCTGTCTTGAGGCGGCATCGGAAACAGGCGTCGCTTTGGCCAGCTGGCTCAACTTGGTGCGGTTGAGCGAGAAGACAGTGCCCAGGGCATTGAGCTGCTTGACCTTGGCAGCAGCTGCACACGCAAGCAAAAAACCACGCAAGTCCTGTGCGGCAGCGCCATCAGATTTCGTTTTTGCATGCAAGGTCTTGTAGTAGGTGGCCAGGTGCTCGCACACACTCGCTTCTGCGAGCGCGGCAGTCGGCTCGCTGCTGTCCACCTTGTACACCGTGGTGCCGTCGACGTTGACCGGAGTCACAGGCGCCCACTGCGCCACCTTGGCCGGCAGGATGGGCTTGCTCGGATCAGGAAGCGCTTTGAGGTGTGCCACAAAGTCCTTGACGACTGGGACGTTGACGTAAGGAAAAGCCGTGCGCGAGCGCGCCTCTTCGATAGGTGAGATGCTGACGTCCTCCAACGCCATAGACAAGTCCGGGTATGCCATCTGTGGCAGGTTGTACGGCAGACGGCCACCCCGGAGGACACGCTGGTGCGCAGCGCGCTCGCCGCACAGACCACGTGTCATCGCGTAGACAAGGGCGCGAGTGCCGGCCTCGTTTACAAGCGACTCGTCGGCAACGTTGCCAGATGGCAGCATCGTCGCGACGTCCAGCTTCTGCGCCAGCTGGTCGACAGTCGTCCATGTGTGTGCCTCTTTGAGCGGCCACAGTGTCTTGCGCCAGTAGTCCTCCTCTTCAGAATCGCGTTGCAAGATGCGTTTGTGAGCCGATGTCCAGAAGGGCGACACCCCGGTGCCACGCAGCACGCGGTTGGTTTGCGTGTCGAACCCAAAGCCGCCATCCTCGCGCAGCTGCCCAACAGCAGCGCACACGGCATCTTTTGCCGCCTCCTTGTCAACGTCACTAGTGATGGTGACAGTGGAGCAGTAATCGATTGCGACAGGTGCAACCGCTGGCGGCGCTCCTGGACCCGCTGGCGAAGCTGGTGCTGGTGGAAGTGACGGAGTGTCTGATGGCACAACGCTGCTTCCGTCGGCTACGGCATCAGCACCGTCGCCGGGAGGTCGTATCAAGGGGTCACCCTCGTCGTCGTCATCTGAAGAGTCCCCTCTGAGAACGGCACCGGAACGCTGCAGGGCTTTCCAGATGTTTTCAAGTGGGCCTCCTGTTGGCGCGGCCGGAGTTGCGATCCCAAGTGTGGCTGGAAGGCTGGCTCCAGCAATGAGTATGTCCTCGACACGGCTCGGAATCGGTAGTTGTTCGGCTTCCCAGGTTGCTCGCTCGTACCGGGCCGTCTGCGCAACGCGGTTGATGCCGTCAAACACCTGCTTTGTGCCGGTGCCGTTGGCGCCGACAGTGGCCTCGTACTGCGTCAACATGGCATTCATCGGCTTGGCGAAAACGAGCAGCAAGATGTGCAAGACCTCACAGCGCGTCTGCATCTCAGTCGGGTTGGCCACGGTGGCAAGCACACGCGCCGCCTCTTGCACGTCACCCGCAGGATCAAACAACCGGACAAGGATGCGCGCCGCCTCACTGGCGTTGCGCGCGGCGTAGTCGCTCACAAACGTGTACACTTCCTCTATGGTCGTGAGCCATGCCGCCGCCATGAGCATCTCACCAAGCTCACCATTGAGGCGGAGCTCGACGCTCTTCAACTCCTCGTCCAATGCGGCGAGCAAACCCGCGCGGCCGGCCGACTGGATTTCGGGTGACAGGTTGCCTCCCAGGGCGTAGTCGTCACAGTCGGGATCGACCGTCTGCAGAGGCATGACATTCTGTCGCATGTACGCCCCGTCGTCTGCGCCGAGCGCAAAGCGTGCCTTAAGCACCCTTTCCTGCTCAGCAGGCATGATGCGCTTGATGCGCTGACGTACGAGGTCAGACTGCTGACTGCCACCCATGGCTGCCGCCTCGCCGATGCTGGCAAGAATTTTGCGGACAAAGCCGGTGTGGCTGACACGCTCACGCCGCTTTGTGAGCGAATCCATTGCAATGCGCTAGCTCTACTATCCCAATAAGCCAGTTCTACTTATCAGAGTAGCAGAAGTGCAGACCAGATGCAGACTCCGTCTCCGCTTGCCCGTCCGCGCTTTACCGACGACCAACCGTTTAGCGTGTGGAAACAAGAAGGGGGATCTGAGTACGTGGCTCCAGCTCAAGCCTTTCAGGACGCCAGTCCACTTGTTCACAAACACCAGGAGGACTGGCCGTGGAAGCAGGACTTCGACGGCCAGCCGATCGGCGTCGAGCTTGTGCGCGGTGCGCAAGGAGCCAGGGGCAACGAATGGACTCTGGTGGTTGACGGAGTGAGGTGTGAGTATGCACCCATTGATAAGGGTCTTGAGGACCAGTTTGAGCCCGCCGACGACCTGCCAACCTGCGTGCTGCCTGCGCCATGCGATCCGTCCAAGGAGCTCACCGTCGATACACGCGTGCGGCCGATTGCGTGCGCGGTGCGGCTGGAGGAGGAGGCCTTGGCACCAGCCAAAGTCTTCCTGGTGGTGCAACAGATCACCGACTCCACCGAGCGATCGCAACGCACCACTGAGCCCGGCAAGGAGCAAGAGATCCTGGAGACCGGCCGCATTGAGCTCAAGCCGTACAATTTGCGCGACCCCGTGGCACCAACTGTGTCGTTCCCGTACCCCTTTGCCGCGCCGCCACACAGCGCCCTCGCACTCGCCTCGTATCGCGAGGTCGAAAAGTACAAGGAGCGCGTTGAGCAAGTCAACAACGAGAACCAGATCATGAAGACGGACTACGAAAACAAGCTCCGTGATTACGAGGCACAGCTCACGCAATGGACAAGGGACAAGAAGAAGGCGACTCGGAACTACAAGGACGCGGTGAAGGAGGACAAGGAGAAGATGGATTTGAGGCTCAATCAAGGAGACACCGAGCGGCAGGCTCGGCGGAATGTCGGGCCGACGCCTAAACGCAAGGACTTCAAGGAGAATGGCGTGTTGCCAGAGTCCAAGTGGACCAGGGCGAAACCGGCGCAGCGTGCGCCTAAGCCGCTGCCGGACGAGGTCAAGGACCAGGACCGCAGCCGCGTCATTGGCGGCCGCGCGCAGTCTGTGGCCAGAGCCCTTGTACCGCTCTTTGAGGCGTTGACGGCCGTCTGCAAAGTGACTGCCCAGCCGTCAATCTTTGTCAATGACAGCGGAAATTACCAGGCTGGCATGCGAACGCACTTACGCGCGATGCTTGCGCTGCTAAGCGACCGCAACAAGGACGAGGCCTATGCACTGTTGGAAACACTCTTGTCGGGCACACAGACGCCATACGCGTTCGTCCTCAGGCGGCGCTACACCTTGGACGACGACGGCAAGCCAGTGCGCTTGGCAGAAACAAACGACCCGGGGGCAGGCAAGAAGGGCTACACCGAGGTGCAGGAACAACTAGAGAAGATCAAGGACGAGGAAGCGGGCGGAGGGCGAATCCGCTTCCAAAACTCCAACACGAGCCAGTTCGTGTACGATCGTGTGCCGTTTGTGCACCGGCTGCAGACCACCACGCGTCTGCGCCTGGTGTACGAAGTGCACGAAGTTGATGGCACAACACAACGCATCGCTCTGGAGCCCCGGCGCTACGACGCCCTTGTCGCACATGCTGTCTACGGCGAGCTCAAAAAGGACATTGCTGACTTGGACAAGGCAATGAAAGACTTCCTCGATTGCTTCATGGGACTGTGGAACGATCGCGATTTTATTACGTTGATTGCCGAAGCAGCCACGGCGGCGGGCGCAGGCCTGGCCCGTGATGTGACAGACGTGGTGCAGGTTGCTCTGGATGCACGCAAACGCGCGTTGCAACGCGCCAAGTGGAGCGTGCAAGCGCGCAACTTTGTGTGGAACTGGACAATCGGCTTCTTTGACTATGGCGAGAGGGCTGCCAAACCGCTGACAGTGGAGCCCAAGCAACTGACTACCATGATTGAGGAGCTCCGCGCAGTCATGACAACGATTGTGCCTGTGTGGCCAGAGCCAGCGCCGCTGAGCGTTTGGACTGCAGAACAGGAGCGAAAGGATGATGCAGAATTGGAGGCCAGGATTGTCGCCGAGGTGGAGGCGGAGTTGGCAGCAACGAGTGTGGCAGCGGAGGCGGCAGCAGATGACGAGGCAGACGAGCCGGAGGAGCCCGACGTGGAGGAAACCGAGCCGGATGAGCTCGACGTGCAGGCCAGTGCCGCAACGATTGTTCTGTCCGCTGACGTGGATGTGGAGTTGGGCCGCTTCCCGCTGACCGCGCCGACAGAAGGCGACGAGAACGATGCGCTTTTGATGTTAAGGACGGTCCTTGACGACGATGTGGTCGAGGCACTCGAACCTGTGCAGGGCACTTACAAGCGCATCATTGTCGACCAAAGCATGTGGGAGGAGAAGCGCGAAGACCTCAAGAAGGAGGTAGTGCTCGACGACACAATTGAGGTCTTTGTGAGACAGCTGCCGCAGATTGTGCACTCACAGCGCGCAATCGTGCCGACGATTGCCAAGCCACTGGACACCGCAGAGCCTGACGAGTACATTGGATTCGCGCCTCCTCAGTCGTCTTGGTTGTCTTGGATCACAGCAGGGTTGCTCGGGTCTGCCATCCTACTCATCGGACCGACCATTGTGGGGCAATTGCTGGCAGCAGAGTGGACAGCTTCGCTTGGGCTTGGTTTCATCACAGCGCTCTTTGAGTCTGCTGGAGCGGCCTTTGGTAACATCGGAGCTGGCGTCGCTGGCGGACTTGCCATTGGTGGTCCGATCGCCCTCGCGTTCAGCGCCTTCCTCGCACGCGGCTTTGTCAACTACGTGTTTACTTCTGCGCTGAATCTAGGGCGATCGTGGAGCTACAGCGTCAACGGCGCACTGGTCGTTGCCGACCTGATCGTCACGCATAGCAAGTCGCGTGCCTCGGAGCGTGTGCAACGCGGAAAGCTGTATCACCGTGCCGTCCGCCACGCCCGTGGGGTGCCAATCGAATGTTCTCTTGCGGCCGCCAGGGAGGCGCTACGTCTCATGGGCGAGGTGGCCAAGCAAGAGGTGCGGGACTACCAGCAGGTGGCAACCGTCAGCGTGATTTACAACCGGTCAGACTACTCGCGATACCGCTTCCGCGAGCTCTACTCGTTGCCCAAGGACCAGAACACTGACGTTGCCAAGAATCGCCTGCTCAAGCTGAAGCCATCGTGGGACGATGCCGCTTGGGCAACGGTGCCACAGACCACAGCACTGGCTCTTGTGCCACCGTCCGACGTGGTCGAATCACTCTATGAGGTTGAGGAGCTTCGCCGGTTGCCAGTGCGTGAGGCCGTAGAGCGTACGGTGGGTGTGCCGCCCAAGCTCACGCCCACTACGATCGCCGAGCTGGCAGCCAAGTCGGCGCACGACGAACTTATGGACACACTGCGCAACGGCCGTTTCCCCACCACCGGAGAGCACGTGCTGCAATCGGCAGCACGCGCGGGGCTGTCGCTGGCACAAGCTGCGTCCAGCATTTTGCAGGCTGCCTACGGCTCAAGTGCTGGCGTCACATTAGTGGCCGGCAACGACGCCATTTGGACATGCCTTCCCGCAGGCGTCGCCGCTCGCATTGCTCTCCGGCATCTGCCATTGTTTGAGCGTGCCGAGAATGACCGACTGACCCGCACAGCAGGTCGCGAGGCGTTCAAGAGTGCCATCGCGCAATGGCGTCCAACGCAGCGCGCCATTGTCGACATGTTTGCACGTGCATGGGTGACGCGTGCGCAGAACTACTTGGTGGAGAGTCTCAAGGAGAAGCCACCCCCGCTCAACCGACGCGCCATCGCCGTTGAGGCGGTGCGCTCGTTTGCGCGGGTGAATGCGTTGCGGCGGTCAGACGATGTCAATGCGTTGCTCATGGTGGCCGCCTCCTACAGCGCGCTCTTGTCACAGCCTGGAAAGCTGACACAGCCGCTGCCGCAAGTGGAGGCGGCCGTGGCGGCGGAGCAACTGCTTGCCAACGGATTCCGTGACCAAGAGCGGATGCGACAACCCTCGCCTCAGGACCGCCAGGCATTTGTGGTTGCCACGTGGGCAAGCCGGCGCATTGACGCCGATGCGATGCGCGAGTGGTCCATCGACCCGGGCCCAGAGACCAACCTCGTGACGAACGTGACCGACGCACTTTCGCAGCTTGGTGTGCGCGATAGCACGGCGCGGCACTACTACTGCCCTATGGGTAGCCGCATTGACGGCGTGCCAGGGAGGACACCTTTTGGAATCACCGACCTGGGTGCACGCTTGGTTTGGCTAGACGCGCTGGCCTTGGCCATTGACCGCGTACTTTTCCTGTGGGACGAGATTGCCACGCCAATCAAGCCGTCCTATGTTGTGCTCGAGGGCACGCATGTGCCTGTTTTAGGACAGGGCCCAGGCGGGCTTGTCGGCCTTGGACGGCATCCCTTGGTCATCACCGCCGAGGACAGGAAAGTGCGTATGCTCTTGGCATCGGAGCAGGCAAGCACGCCTTCCGCGGTGGTTGCCGTTGCTGGTCGTGCGCTGCTTCTTGAACGCCTGAGCGAGGTCATCACGCTCTTTGCTGAGAGCCCTGACGCAGGAGCTGAGGTGCAGAAGCGCACGGCGGCCATGCGCTCCATGGCCTTCAATGCCGACCGCATTGTTTCTAGTCTTGACCTTGTCAAGCAAAACCTGGAGAACGCCTCGCTGCACGTGCTGCTACCCAACAGCATTTACGCCACGTCGTTTTGCATTGCGTTTGCTATGCACAGCGTTGAGCGAACCGCCGTTGTGAACCGCATGCACATGCACGTTGCCGACATGGCGGGAAGCGATGTCACGCGGGCACACTTGCAGAGCGTTGCGGCTGCGTGCAAGCGTGCAACAGGCATGGGGTGCAAGGCGGTGTCCCTCGCGGAGGCGTGTGCTACCCTTGCACAATAAACCGTACCGTGGTGTATTCAAGTAACAATGTCCGGTACAAAACCCTTACCGCGTTCCTCAAACCGCCGGCCCGGCGCCAACCCCTTTGAGAAACCGCCCCAGAGCGTGGTGGAGGTGGCGCGACTGGCGCTTGACAAGGGCGAGTTTGTCGAGGACAAACTCGACTTGGTTGCGACTGTCAAGTCCAAGCAGCGCTCACTAGCCAAACTTTTCGCGGCGCGCGCAAAAGAGCTCACCGCAGCGTCCGTGCTATCACAAGACAACACAATCCGGAAGAAAATTGATGAATTGCGAGGTGCGCAGCGCAAAGAAGTCGTCGAGCAACTTGCGGCGCTGTGTCACAGCACGCTGAAGCAAGACCTCAACCGGTTCAGCACCAACGTGGCCGGTGGCAAGGTTAGGTTCAAGTACATCGACGACAAGGACCGTCGGCGTCGCGAGACCATTGTTGCGCTGCGTAATACGTTGGGCATTCGCTGGCCTGCCACGGTGGACGACTCAGTCCAGCTGTGCGCGTACGAGTGCGTGACCATTGCGGCCGGCCCAGATGAGTACGCAACGTACATGCTCAAGACTGCTGACCTGCGGGTGGCGCAGCAGAACCTCCTCAGTGGTGCAAAGCTCGATGACTCCATCGACACGGCGCTCCTTTGCATGACGCATGAGGACTGCATGGCCTCCGATCTGCTGTCCGTGTACGATGCATTTGAGATGCACTCGGAACCCTTTGTGGCCTCGACTACAGAAGACGTCGACTTTGCAACGTTTTGTCACACCAAGTACGGACCAAAGAATCCCATGCCCAAGCCAGAGTGGGGCACGTGGGGCGATCGCGATGGCCGCATCGTACGTGCTCAACTGCTACACACCGTAGAGGAGTTTGTGCTGCAGATGCCGGGGCCAAAGTGGTCAAAAGTACAGTTTGAGTTTCGCAACATCTTGCGCAACGACAACGGCAAACTTTCGGGCGATTGGCTCATGGAAATGTACGACGGCGAGCTCGCTGCGGAGTTTACATGCCTCCTGTGGCGTGCCATTCATGCCGACAAGGGGGCCACCATCGTCGCTTCAGCAGTGGACGTGATGCCCCCTCTGCCAGATTACGTTGGTCCAAATGCCAGCGCCACCTACGGAGACTTGTTTTCACTGTCGGTGGATGCCTCGCCCAAGTGCCAGGGGCGTGCCTACGTGCGCCGACTGGTTTACACTGCGCTGACGAGCTCCTGGTTTCTCCGCTCCGCACTCATGCCAGCCATGCTGTGCAGCATAGAGCGCGCAGCCACCACGCCCGACTTCCAAACGCGCTCCACTGGCACATACTCCACGGAAACAGAAGACTCATCAATTGACGAGATCATGTACGTGTTCCGGCAGTTTGTCCTGCGTCTGTCAGACGGCCGTGCGGAGGCGGCCTCTCGCAATGCCACCGCACTGTTCCGCGCCAACGCGCCCAAGAAGGTGTCCAAGAGCACAGCCTCCACAAGCGCACCCTTTGACGCCGAGGAGTGGTTGGAGGATCAGGAAGACTCAGATTACGTGCCCTCTGAGGACGACGACGATGGACCGGACGACCCGTCGGACTATGGAGGATTTTCGCGCTACCGCCGTGGTCGACGGTGCAAGTACATTCTGAGCTTTTGCTTCTTCTTTCAGAACTGGAAAGTAATTATGCTCGGAACTGCGTTGAGCATGACTGTCGTCGGATACTGGTACGATTACCAGTTCAACCGCAGCATACCAGACAAGGTGTTCATCATACCCACCATGCTCAAAAACATTATCATGGGCTTTGGACGTGGCATCACTGAGTATGTGTACAAGCCAGCAGGCGACGCAGCCATCCGGAAGGGCGCCGGTCTTGCCGCAGAGAAGGTGGCGGAAGCTGTGGGTGTGGACGACGCAGCGGCCACAGGCGATGTGGTGGAAAACGCAATCGGATCTTTCCAACAGTTTGACAACGCTCGCGACGAATTTGTGCGCAAGTACGTTCTTCGCGGCAATCGTGCGGACGATATTGTGATTGCAGGCGGCCAAGCTGTGGTCAAGGGCGTTGCGCATGTCATTGTAGGGGTCAAGGACACTGCCCAGGGCATAGGCAATGTGATGGTAGGTGTGGGCTCAGGCCTCAATGACCAGCCACCGCCAGTACCTCCAAGCGAAAGCTTGCCTTTCTTCCGCCCCGAATTGGGCGCGCCCGCCGCGATCGGAGTCAAAATGCAGAACAAGTTGGATGCAGCCAAGAAACGCGCCGATAAACTTGTGGAGGGTGCGTTGCGCACACCCGCCATCGATTTGACAGCGGTGCTTGCTCTGGCAGAGGGCACCTACGGCGATGCTGCGCCCGAACCATATGCACCGACGACACCTGTCAGTTTTTATGCATCAAACATGAACGGGTTTGCCACCGCTGGCTACGCTGCATTGATGGCGGACAAGCGCACAGGGACTGGGTTCATGAGGGTGAGCAACGACGATGCACTAAAGATTGTCGGTGACGATGACCTTGTCAAGGAATCGGTGCTCAAAGACTTGGCGGGCGACCTCTATGCCAAATCGGGTCTGTCGCTTGTATCAAGGGCCGCTCCCACCCCCACCGGCGCTCCAAGCGTCAACGCCTTGCGCATCCACTCAAACCTGGATGTCATTGCGCCAACAGCCGTGCCACTCTTGTCGGAGTGGGGGCGTGCATCTGCCGCGCGACGCTCGGCGATCCGCAAGCCTGACATCTTTCCGTGTGCCTCGACGCACTTTTAGGGCGGGGTTGTAACAGTGTGACTTTGTATCTTGAGTTTCAAACAGTCGTGTCCCCTACAGACACGCGTTCCATGAGTACTGCCATCGGTGGCCCACCCCGCCTCCGTATTCGGCTGTTGGGCGGCGGGATGGGTATCGGGTCCGAGGGCACCGGGAGTGGGGGCGCACGCGCCTCAATCGCCGCTACCAAGTCTGGGACGCAAGGTGTGTCCGTGTCGCTAGGTGTGGGCTCTGTGGTCTCATCGTCTATTGTGAACAACGCGTTGCATGTCAATCGCAGAGGTATCTCTGGCGGAAAAACGTCCACCGGATCTGCCACCACCACTTGCGCCAATGGTGGCTCGTCCTCGTCGGACTCAACGACAGGGGCAAGCCGATCGACGGACGAGTCACATGCTGGCGCCGGTGGTGGTTGCGACGCGAGTGGTGGAGGCAGCGGTGGAGGCAACGGTGGAAGCGGCTCCGACAACAGCTCCGCCCACTCTGCATCAAGAGGATCAATGTACGGAGACGCCGACGCATCCGCCGTCGCCGGTGCTGCCGGTGCTACCGGTGCTACCGGTGCCGTCAGTCCAAGCAAGTCCTCAAGCGAGCCCTCAGGCGAGCCCTGCAAGTCGCTCTGAGAGCTCTGAGAGCTCTCATCACTCGAGTTCGTCGCCGTGTCCGCTAGCACAGCCACCTCCACTTCAAGCGCATTCGAAACAGGCGCGGGAATCTCGGGCAACGAGTCCAGCATCGCCTTGCACGACCGCGGACGCTAGCACACAAACAACCCGTAGACGGCTGGTTAGCGCAGTGCGTTCGTCTTCATCCTTCCGTTACAAGAAGCGCCATATAACCATGTCCAATGGCAGTGCAAGCCCACCACGCCCCTCGTTCACCGAGGGCGTGGCTCAGCGCGTCGCCGATGCGTGCCGCAAGGAGGATCCGGATGCACGCATCACGTACGTTGGCCGCGACGAGACCGGTCGGACGCGCGTGCGCGTGCGCTCGGGAAACGGTGCCAGCGTGCAGGTTTTGCAACGGGCACTGCAGCGCTTGATGCCATTTGCGCAAGTCAGGACATCGGAGGACGTGCTCGACGGCAGCGCACAAGCCGAGATTTGTGTGCCGACCGTCGCCGACGAGTACGCAATGGCGCGCACCCGTACACAGTCGCTTCTTGCACACCGCGTGCTGGCGGCGGGAGCAATGGCCTGTGCCGCCATAGGCGTGAGCATGTGGGCAACGACAAGCATTGGGCAACTCGCGAGCGACATTTAACAAACAGTTGACGCAGCCAATCAGGACACGCCAATGGCGCTGGACATTGCAGCCACCTGCGATCTGGCCGCGAATGGATCTGAGCAATGGCCTGGGCTGGCCGTCTTTTTGACAATACTCTTCTCCGTGTACATTGGCCTGGACTCGTTGTTAGCAGCCTCCGTGATTGTGCGCAAGTCGTCGGACGCGGAGAATGTTGCCTACAGAAGCAATCCCTAAAAACGTGTGCTCGGGTGGTCACTGCGATAAAGCGATACGCAACCGTAAGCAGTAGAGGTAAGTAATGGCGTCCGCCCGTGTCATCGCGGAAACCGTTCCCAGCCACGTTCGACCCGTCTGTGGCGCAAGCCAGTATGAAAGAATAGAAGCGCTCCTAGTTGCGATGGAGCTGCTGCGCACGGAGAATGTTGGCAGGAGTGTGCCGCTCAGGCGGAGCAGAGATCCTCCAAAGCATGCGATGAGTTTGCATGCAGACGACTTTTTTCGCAGCACCGGCTTGGGGCGCCACCGCGCCGAGGCAGTACAAGTGACACAGCGGCTACTACTCAACATACCCAACGCCCCCACGTCACAAGAGGCCCCGCGGGCCTGTCAGTATCCAATGCTCACGCGTTTGCGCACGCTGCTCAAGAATCCCAAGCTTTGCGAGGACACACAGCATGTCATCAACGCGCTGGGTGACACCGGAGCAGCGCCTAGCCCAGAGGCCATGCATGAAACCTGGCAACGATTTCTTGACACGGGATCAAAAAATCCTGGCTACTTGGGCGACATCATGGAACTCTTAGTATTGCTGCACCGCGCCAAGGAAGTATTTCTTCCGATAAAAGGCGACCGCAGCAACGAGCAGCGATACAAAACATGGCATCGGGAGCCTCCCGACGGTTGGACCGGAGTGGACGACAGTGTCCACTCGCTCGAGTACGTTTGGTTTCATCGCTTGTCGGCGCACTTGCATGTCAGGCTGCTGCGAGGCTTCTCGTCCGCCGCTTACACGCGGGCAAACTATTTGAGCACCGCAAAGTGGGTACTGGAGCTCGCGCGGAGGACACCGTCGGCACGCGAGTGGCCATCGTAGTACGAGTTGCCTTTTTTGTAAAAGTTTGAATACGGGTTGGTGTGAATAGCTCGGTGTGAAGTGGTGCGTTTTTACACACTTCCAAAAAACTTCCACATTTCTCGGCTTGGAAGTTCCATATTTTTTTGGAA
>MDTB01195468.1_pt1 | contig 13699 bp, 12 predicted proteins | sample 811161 | NCBI WGS metagenome assembly MDTB01 (sample SAMN05326650, study PRJNA326480) | marine metagenome | isolation source: seawater | place: Mediterranean Sea | collected 2009
CTCTGTGGTGCTTTCTTAATAAAGTCTAATGTTATGAATTATCAAGGAATTAAATTAAAGATTCTTGGAACATCATATATGGCCGTTGATAAGAAATTTCAAAAATTTGGTATAGCTAAATATTTTAAGAATAAATTATTTAAATTATCTGAAAAACATGATTTTATTTTGGGCTTTGCGAGAAAAAAAATGGATGGTTATTGGGTACCATATAATTTTGTGGGTATAACTGACTTTGGTGTTTTAAATATTGATCCATTAAAAATTAAAATTTATAATCCAATAAAAAAAGTTAAAATTATCAATTTTAAAAAAAAATACCTTACCAAAATCAATAAAATTTATAAAATTAATGATCAATTTATTACAGGTAATCTAGTTCGTACGATTTCAGATTTTAAAAAATATTTTAAAATTAATCCGTTAAAAAAAGTTAAAGTATTTACACTAAACAACATGTTTATAGGTTATATGATTTTACAAAATAACATCATTATCGAAATAAGAATTAATCCAAAATACTACAAAGAATCATCCTACAGCATAAAAGAATATTTCCTTAACAGGTCTATTGAAAACGTTGAATTTAAAACAAATTTAAATGACCCATTTTTGATTTATTTGTCTCAATTCTCACACCAAATATCAACCCGTTATTTTTATGAGGGTGGACATGTAATTCGAATAGTTAACATAAGAAAATTATTAGATAAGCTTAGACCAGTATTGAAAAAAAAATTAACTGGTCATGGAATAAATAGCTTATCGGTTAGTTATGAAGGGATTTTTATAGTATTTAGAAATAAAAAAATAAAATTTAAATTTTTAAAAGAAATTAATGTGGATTTAATTACTAAACTTATTTTTGGAATAATACCCATAAGAAATTCAAAATTAGAAGTTTTATTTGGTAATACTAAAATTCAATTTCCTCAATTAGACCATTTTTAAGAATATAAATTTTTTTTATCTATATAAAAACGAGTAAATATTTCTCCTCCAAAAGAACTTTTAAACATAAAAATATTTTTTTCCTTATCTGATAAGTTTTTATCACCCAAGATAACTTTAGACTCTCCAAGAGTTAAATTTTTAGACTCTTTTTTTTTTAAATATTTAATTGCTTCAAAGATAGATTTGTGGGATATATTTTTATATAATTTAAAATATTTTTTAAGAGTGCACGAACTAAAATAAATTGCTTCTTGACCATTGGTAAAAAATAAAGAATACGAAATAACATTTTTCCTATCATCTACTTGAACTAAAAATCCTTTATTTGATAAAATCATTTTCTCATTAATCATCCAAGTTTCGTCCGGTCTTGTGATTTTTTTTGAAACTTCTTGATGCATATTTTTCATATTACTAATCTCTTTACTGTAATTTACACTGTCAATAATCTTATATGACAAACTAGAATAATCTTTATTAAGAAGATGCTTCAACCCTTTCTTAAAACCTTTTTTAATATCTTTTATAGTTAAATCTAAATTTATGTATTTAATATTTGAGATTTTTTTTGATAGGTTTTTTTCGAAAAAAAGATTATTTTCATTTAGTATATTTATTTCCGATACATCAAATACTAAATTTAAATCATATATTTTTTCTTTTTCAAAAAATTCTTTTATTTTCTCTTTAAAAGAAAAAAAAATCTCATCTTCATATTTTAAATAAATGCAAAAACAAGGTTCTCCAAAAAAATTTAGATATTTTAGTCCATTTTTTCTTTGGATTGTTATTGGGCAATATAAGATATTTTCGTCTTTTTTAATAATAAAAGACTTATCTTCAAATTCACTAGTGGGATTATATTTTTGAAGATATTCTATAAATAATTCATCTAAAAAATAATAAGAATTAATTTTATTTTTTTTTAACTCTTCAATTATCTCAGAGACATTTACCTCTTTAATTAGCATCTAATTTTCATCTAAAAAATGTTTTAATTCAATTATCTTTGACAATGAAATATCTTGATTAATTGGTAAGAAAATTTTTTTTTTTAAATCCCAGTTTATAAAATTGAATGTTTGATTAATTGTTCTAGTAAATAAAAAAGGAAACTTTATTAAAATGTTATCTGACATTTTTTCATTTACTTTTAAAGATACTGAACTGGGGTATCTGCCACTATACAATTTAGGTTTGTCATCTATATAATCATTAATGACCTCAATCTTGTCATTTATATCTTTTTCAAAATTTAAAGATTTAAAATATAGGTATTTTAAAAATTCAGAAACATTTAATGGTAATTTTTTTTCATAATGACTAAGTTTTTTTCTAAAGTCAAATTTTTCATCACCAATCATCATTAGATATAACTGTATATTTGATGTTTCTTCTTTCTTTTCTTCTAAAAAATTAATAAGTTTATTTTTAAACTTATCTTCTCTGCAATAAATCAAAGATCCAAAACAAAAATTGGTTACTTTTGGTATGGATACAATTTCAAAGAGACCATTATTAAGAAATAACTTCTTTTCGTCAAAAATAAATGTATCAGCACTATCTTCAATTGTAAAAGTTTTTAAATTTGATTTATAATCATATCCAAACATATGGTAGACAAGTTGAGCATCAAAATTTATATCTAGATTTGAAGGTATTGGCATAGAGACATATCCCACAGAATTATATATGCACTGGTTAGAAAAAGGACCAACAGCAATTTTTGATAATTTATTAAAATTAAAACACTTTAATATATTTGTTATTGCATATCTAGCCGATGGAACAAAAATATATTTACTTGAAATTTTTTTATCTGTTAAAGCTATTTTTTTTAAATGGAAAGATAATAAGTTTTTAAAACTATCCTTTATTTTATAACTTGGCCACATAATTCATTTAAGTATTTAATTTCATTTTTAATTTATTCTATTAATTGGTTTAAAACACACTTTGGATTTAAGAATAGTGCTAATTTTATTTGATGAAATATCTCTAAAAACTTTATCTAAAACTTTCACATATTTTTGAATATTTTTTTTATTATGAAAAATAGTTATGTAAATCAAATTTGTTGCTAGAATTTTTTTTTTAAGCATCTCTTGAGTAAGAAAAGTTTTTCTTTTTTCATGATTTTCACAAAATATAAATGATGGTATGGCGTTTGATCCCATAATTTGAATTGGGATATTATATTTCTTTGATTTTTCTATCCAAATTTTCTTTATTCTTTTTCCATTAAGTTGAATTTTTTCAAAAATCTTTAATCTCTTAAATTCTTTTATTGATGATAGCGCAGCAGTATAACCAATACGTTCTCCCCAAAAAGTACTACTAATAAAAGTATTTTCAGCTTTTTTCATAATTTTTTTTCTTCCAATTATTGCATTTAAAGCAAAGCCGCTTCCTAAAGCTTTACCAAATATAGCTATATCTGGGTTTACTTTAAATTTAAGATGTACCCCTCCCATATTTTCTCTATATCCAGAAGTACATTCATCAAAAATTAAAATAATTTTTTTTTTATTACAAAGATTTCTTACTTTCTGAAGAAAATTATCCTCTGGCTTAATATTTCTCATAACTTCCATTTTGATAATTCCTATTTTTTTTTTATTTGTTAATTTTGATAGATATTTGAAATCATTATATGGAAAAGGAAATGCAGTATTTTTTAAATTTTTAGGTATCCCGTCAAAATTCAAACCTGGCATCAAATGCTGATCTAAATTTTTTTTTGAATTAATATTTGCAGATAAATACCAGTCGTGCCACCCGTGATAACCACAAAATGCAACATTTTTTTTATTTGTGCAAGATCTAGCAATTCTTATTGCTAATGCATTTGCCTCTCCTCCGCTTCTTGTAAATTTAGCCATTCCAGCCCAAGGGTGATGTTTGATTATTTCATTTGCTAAGAAAACCTCTTCAGGACAATTTAAGGTTGTTAAATTACCCTTATTTATATTGCTCTGAACTGACTTAATTACTTTATGATTACTGTACCCCAATACACTTGTTCCTACAGCACAAAACATATCTAAATATTTATTTCCTTTAAGATCCCAAAGAAAAATATCTTTTGCTTTCAAATAGTATGCTGGCCATTTATCTGGTAAATGAAGTTCCGACCTTTTAGAAAATAAAGTTGTACCTCCAGGAATTATAGTTTTTGCATAATTATATAAATTTATTCCATTTTTTTTCACGCTATTTCCAATTTCTGGGATCTATAAGATTTATATCATTTATCTTGAAGTTTATCATTTTATTTTTATTTACAGTTTTAAAATTTATTATTTCATTCAAATTTTCTAAATTATTAATACCAACTATTATCTTATCAAAATCGTGACTTAAAAGATCAGTTAAACAATAATCAACTGGAGAAATATTACTTTTTTCCAACTTTTTAAACCACACAGAAATTTTTTTATTCCATTTATTGAAATACTTTGTTTTATAGATTGATTTATTGACTAATAAACCTTGTAAAAATATAGAACGAACATGAGTTTCGACACCTTTTTTTTTTAATTTTTTTAACCAACCAGAATTAATTAATCTTTTATCTAAAACATTATATGGACATTGAATTACGTCAACGTTATAATTTGAAGTTAGAAAATTTAAACTTTTAATATCATAAATTGATAAACCTATCTTAAAAAAAAATTTCTTTTTTAAACTTTCAATATTTTCAAAAATTTTTTTTCCTTTATTTGTAAATAAAATATCTACATTATGAAACAAAAACGCACTAAATTTATTCCCGTTAAATTTTTTAGAATGACTAGAAATTTTTTTACGACAATAATCTAATGAAATCCATTTTTCATCTGGTTTCATCTTTGTTATTACTTCAAATTTTTTATCAATATTTTTAAATAGATTATCATTATTTAAATAACCCTCAGCAGCATCTATTGTATAAATATTATTTTTTTTTAAGAAAATTAAAATTTTTTTTTTCTCTGCGTGACTGATTTTAATTTGCTCCACTCCATATTTATTGGAAAAATTTGCAGATCCAATTACTAACCTTTTTTTAAATTGAATTTTATTCATAAAGTTTTGATTAGGTATATTCTTAATTTTTAAACTTGTATAACCTTAAAGCATATTGCCAATCACTCTCTGTATCTATATCAATAGCACTATATTTTTGCATTACATAAGCATAAAAATTGAAATAGTTTTTATTATTTAGTAGCTGTTTTTTTGTATAGATAACAAAAGAAGCGCAGTCATAATATTTTTTTTTAATTTTTTTTGAGTCTTTATATAAATATTTTTTATTTATAGAATAATACTTGTTACCTTTTTTTTCGAAAGACCATTCAATAGGTACTTCAAATTCTTTCATTGACATCATTGGGTAAATTTTTGAAGTTTTTTCAAACTTATTTTTTGCTTCAATAATATCATTTTTCTTAAGAAGTGGATTACACGCATAAACTAACCAGATTTCATCATAATTCTCCCCTTTCTTTTCTAAATTAATTAACACATTTTTTAATACTAAATTAAGTGGAACTTTATCTTTAGATAGTTTTTTAGATCTCAAAAAATCTACGCTAGCTCCATACTTTTCCGAAATCTTTTTTATCGAACTATTTTCAGTTGATACAAATATTTTTTTAAATATTTTTGTTTTTTTTAACTCTATTATTGGATATGAAATTATTGGTTTACCGTCAAATAATTTTATATTTTTTCTTTTTATTCTTTTTGACCCAAACCTTGCTGGTATAATCGCTAATCTCTTTATTTTTTTTTCCGATCTTTTCATTCTCTAGTTAGTTAAATAATATTATGATTATTGATTATTATATATATTTTAAATATACGTTAGAACAGAATTAAAAAATGTTTAATGAAAAAAATTAGTCAAAAAAAAATAGATAAATATCTAAGAACTATAGACAAGATAGAAAAAGCAAGAAAACAAAATAATGTTAATTGGATGGATGTTTTGAGGATAGCGTTACAACATGCTCCAGAAAAAACTATTCAACTGATGAATAAAATAAATAAAAAAGACCAAGTAATTACTAATTTATTTAAAAATACCAAATAAACAATGCTTGAAACAGTAGCTGTTTTTGGACTCGGAAAATACCAATTGGATGGTATTAAACAATTAAAACAAAATAATTTTAAAATTATAGGTTTTGATGAACAAAAATATCCTTTCTCAAGAAAAGATGTGGATATATTTTATCATATACTATTTACAAATAGAGCAAAAATTCAAAATATTTGTTTAAAATATAAGGTGAGATATCTTCTTTCCTTCAATACAGAAGCTCCTCTAATTTTAATATCTAAATTAAATAAAAACCTGAATTTATCTGGTTACAGAAGTAAGGATATTGAATTAATCGCTAATAAAATAAAACTAAGAAATTTTTTTAAATCGAAAATGAATTTGAAAAAACCTAAATTTTTATCTTTTAGAAATTTTACTGAAATTCAGAGAGAAAAAAAATTATTAAAATTTCCACTAGTATGTAAACCGAATGTTGGTAGTGGTTCAAGGGGTGTATTTTTGGCTAGAAATTTCTTTGAACTTGCAAAATTATTTCAAATTAATAAAAATTTTTATTTTACTCAAAGAATCCTATTAGAAGAATTTATTGATAATAATGAATTTGCTGTAGAGGGGTGGATTTATAAAAAAAAATTTATTTTTGGATGCCTATCAAAAAAAGTCCGAACAGAACCACCATATTTATTAGATAAAAATTTAATTATTAATTACCAAAATTTAAAGATTAAAAAAAAAATTATTAATTTTTTAAATTTATTTGTTAAAAAAAGTAATATTGATAATATGCCAGTTCATTTTGAATTTTTTGAAAGGAAGGGAAATATTATCCCGGTTGATATTTCATTAAGAGGTGCTGGCTTTGGTGTTTACTCTAATATTTTGAGCAAAATTATGAGGCAATCAAGTGATAAAATACTAATTAATTTATTGATGAAAAAAAAAATTGTTTTTAACAAACCAAATAAAAAAATCTATTTTCTTAATTTTTTTTCTACAAACAAGAAAGGGATATTTAAAGGTATAAAAAATGTTAAAAAACTTATTTCATTAGATACATTTAGTGAAATTGATTTATATAAAAAAAAAAATTCAAAAGTATTTCCTTTAAAAAAAGGTGGAGATAGAATTGGTCATTTTTTATTAGAAGGTTATTTCAATTCAATAATCAAGGATATAAATTTTATAAAAAAATATATTGAGGCAAAAGTAATAAATGAGTGAATTTAATCTTTGTATAACATTAGACACAGATGCTGATCCAGTATTTGAAAATCACAAAAATTCTACTACTTTTAAAAATCTCGAACATAATCTTGAAAACCTATCAAAAAAATTTAACCAAATTGAAAAAAACTTAGATCATAGTATACCAATTAGCTGGTTTGTAAGAATAGACAATCAAGTAAAGCATTTATATGGAGAATATGATTGGATATTAAATAGATATTCAAAATTTTGGGACAATCAATTAAGTAAAAAAAATGAAATTCATTGGCATGCTCATATTTATCAAAAAATAAAAAACCAGTGGTTCTTTCCAGAAAATGATAATATTTTTATTGAGAATATTAGTGAAGTTCACAATTATATCAAAACTCATTACAGAAATTTTGATTGTATTAGAATTGGCGAAGCTTGCATGACCAACAATATTATGAATTTTTTAAAAAAAACGGGTCTTAAAGGAGATAGCTCATGTATTCCAGGAAGAAAAAGAGATGATAAAGAAAAGTTTTTTGATTGGTCAAATTCACCAAATAAACCCTATTTTCCTTCGAATACAAATTACCAAATAGAAAATAGGGAAAATAAAAAATTTGTAGAAATACCTATGAATACAATAAAAACAAAATGTTCATATGATAAATCTTATTTATTAAGGTATGCAAATTTAGCTTTCAGAAATAAAGTAATTAATGAGGGACTAAGAGAATATATTCAAAAGAATGATACACTTGTAACTATAAGCCATCCATACGAATTTTCTGATAAATTTATCACTAATAATAGTTTATTTTATGGTGACTTAAACATATTGGAAATAAATATAAATAATATAATTAAAATTTGTAAAGATCTTAATAAAAAAATAAATTTTATAACTATCAACGATATTATAAAAAAATTTGTAAATGTATAAATATAAAATATTAAAAAATAAAATTGAAAAAAAATTAAACCTTTTAAGTTACAGAAGAAAAAGTAATTATTTTGGTAGAGCAAATTCAGCAATATGGTGCATCGGTGAATTTTTAAAGAAAAATTCAACCAAAAGAATTATAATCTTACCATCTACTATGTGTGTATCACCTGCAATTATTTTTAAATTATTAGGATTTAAATTAGAGTTTGTTGATGTAAATAAAAGTAACGGACTATTAAATGTAAAAAAAGTAATCAAAACAATTAATGAAAAAAATAATGAAATTGCATGTATTTTTTATGTCAATCTATTTGGAAATAAAGATTTAGAAGCACGTAAATTAAAAAATTTTAAAAAAATTTTTATTATTCAAGATTTAGCACAAACTTTTTTGAATAAAGAAAATATTAAAAGTGATGTTTTTGGAGATCTAATAATACTATCATTTGGATATTCTAAAATATTTGATTTAGATCATGGGGGAATAGTGCTTTCAAATAATGATAAATTTTATAACTATGGACTTAAATTTGATGAAAAAATAAAAAATACAAATGTTTCAAATATAGGAAAAAAAAAATACTTAAGGTGGTATGATGACGTAATAATTAAAAAAAAGAAAAATAGTCTTAAAAATTTGAGATCTTTTGCTTCTAAAATTTACTTAATAAAGTTTAATAATAAAAAATTAACTCAAATAAATAATTCATTAAATCTATTGTCCAAGGAGTTTAAAAGAAGAAATTCATTATTTAAAGTATATAAAAAAAAAATAACAAAACTAAAGCTTAATATTATTCATTCAAAGGATACTTTTATTCCATGGAGGTTTTCATTTCTGATTAACAATAAAGATTTTTATTTAAAATTAATTAGAAAAAAAGGTAATGATGCATCTTCATATTATCCAAATATTGGGAGGGCATTTAGTAATAAAAAAAATAAAAACTCATATGTCAACTCTGATCTTATTCAAGAAAAGGTAATTAATTTTTGGTTAACAAAAGAATACAATAGAAATAGAATAAATAAAATTTGTAGCTTATTAAATGACAAATAAAATTGAAATTCTTGATTGCACTCTGCGTGATGGATCATATGTTTTAAATTATAATTTCAACAAATTTGAAACATCCTTGATATCTAAAGCAATATTTGAATCTGGAATTAATTTTGTAGAAGTCGGGCATGGAGTTGGTATTGGAGCTAGCCGAAAAGAATCGAAATCTTATTGTTCAGATGAGGAATATATTGAGGCTGCTAGTTCTGTAAAAAAAAATGAATTATCTAAAGTAGGATCATTCTGTTTTTCATCTAATGTAAAATATAGTCAACTTGACTCAGCAAGATCATCAGGTTTAGATTTTATTAGATTTGGAGTGGATCCTTTAAAATATAAAGGAGATCTTAAATATTTAAGATATTGTAAAAAAATTGGTCTCAAAGTTTTTGTTAATTTTATTAAATCATATAGTTATAATAAGAAATCCTTATCTAAAGTTACTAAAACTCTTTATAATGAGGGAATTGACGGAGTTTACATTGTGGACTCTGCGGGTGGTATGCTGCCAAATGATGTTAAAAACTTCACAGAGGAAATTAAAAGTGTTGTAAATAACGAATTTTATTTAGGTTTCCATGGTCATAACAATTTAGGTTTAGCTAATGCAAATTGTTTATCTGCAATTGAAGCGGGTGCAAATATTATTGATAGCTCATTAATGGGTATGGGCAGAAGTGCTGGAAATGCAATCACAGAAATGCTTGTAGCAATTCTTGATAGAGAAAATATTTTAAAACATAAGATAAATATTCAAATGATTTTTGATCTAATAAAAAACGTTATTTATCCAATCTATCCAAAAAAAAACATTTGATAAGGATGAAATTTTAATTGGTAAAAGTTTCTTTCATAGTAGTAAATATCCTCAATTATTATCTTTTAGTAAAAAATTAGGAATATCAGCAGATATAATTCTGCAAAATTTTTCTTTTAAAAAAAAAACAAATATAAATGAAAATTTTAAAAAAAAAGTATTTAAATTAAAAAATAAAATAGAAAAAGTTAAGAAAAATGAGAATAGTGATGAAAAAAATATTGAATATCTAGATTCATCATCTTTAACTGAAATTCAAGAACTAAAGAAAATCATAGTTTCAGAAAAATTCAAAAAAAAATGCAATATATGCATTTCAGTGTGTAGAAGTAAAAATAATCAAATTAAAATTAAAAATTTATATAGTTTAGATAGTATTGTAGTTGGACATATAGAAAGCCCTAATCCAAATTATGATAAAAAAATTGTTTCTACATTTGCAAAATATTTTATTTTTTTTGATAAAGAAATAAAATTAAATAAAAATTGGAACAATAAACTAATATTTAGATATGATGAAAAGAAAATATTTTACGATTCTATTGAAGATTTCGTAATGTTTTCGAACTATAGAAAAATTATTTCTACAAGTAAAAAAAATAAATTCAATAAGCGTAAAACGGGTTCTAAAAATAAAAATGACTTATTAATAATCGATAGTAATTTTAAAAATATAGAATCAATACTAAAAAAGATGAACTTTAAATTTGATATTTTAGTTTCAAATAAACTAGATAAGGATGTAAGTACCTACAAAAAAGAATATCCATTAATTAACAATTTTTTAAAACCAAATTATGGTTCATATCTTTGTTCTGAATTAAATAAAAAAATTTCTCTATACAAACATATGAAAAATAACATAGGGAGTCATGATATAGGAGAAGATACTTTGGTATCAGGGGGTCAAATTGGCCCCAAAGGATCTATTGTGGTGAATAGTATAAAATTTCCAAGTAAAATATTTGGTATTTCTGATGGTAAGGGAAGTCTCCAAAAAAAAGATATTGGAAATGAATTAAAAATAAAAACAAATAGATGGTTTTATTACAAAGTAATTAATTAAAGATGCATATATCAAACAGAGAAATTAATGATAAAGAAAAACCTTATGTAATTGCAGAATTAAGTGGAAATCATGCTGGGGTATATTCTAATGCAAAAAAAATTATTGATGCTGCAAAGTGGGCAGGTGTAGATGCAATAAAATTACAAACGTTTAAACCTGAACTTATGACTATAGACTCAAATAAAAAAAAATTTATGGTTAATCATGAAAATTCTAAATGGTCAGATAAATCATTGTTTAGTTTATTTTCAAAGGCACATACACCCTGGAATTGGTATCCTCGTTTGAAAAGTTACTGCAAAAAAAAAAATATTACACTTTTTAGCTCAGTTTTTGATTTAAAATCTTTAAAATTTTTAGAAAGCTTAAATTTTCCAGCCTATAAAATTGCATCTTTTGAAAATGATGATTTAAATCTTATTCAAGAAATAGCCAAAAGAAAAAAACCAATAATAATGTCAACTGGTATGGCAACATTAAGAGAAATTAATAAAAGTTATAGCACAATTAATAAATTTATTAACAAAGAAAGCTTAGCATTATTAAAGTGTACAAGCAGTTACCCCGCCCCATTGGAATACTCAAATTTAAAAACTATTCCTGATATGAAAAAAAGATTTAAGTGCCAAGTTGGTTTATCAGATCATACTATTGGCAATATTTCATCTATAACGGCCGTCTCTATGGGTGCAAGTATTATAGAAAAACATATATGTCTAAACAAAAAAACTGGTATTGACTCTTTTTTTTCATTAACACCTAAGCATTTTAAAAAATTAGTTGACGAACTAAATTATTGTTGGAAATCCAAAGGAAAAATCTTTTATGGAGCATCTAAGTCTGAAAAAAAATCTCTTAAGAATAAAAGATCTTTATTTGCATCAAAAAATATAAAAATAAATGAAAAGCTGACTTGGAAAAATATTATTTCACTTAGACCAGTGATAGGAATCAAATCTCAATTTTTTAATCAAGTTATTAACAAAACCTCAAAATTACCTATAAAAAAAAATGAACCAATTAGTCTGAAAATGATAAAAAAATGAAAAATATTGAAAAATGGAACGAAAAAAATAGTTTTAATAGGTCTAAGGGTGCTAAATATCCACCATCATACCCAAATGAAATGCTTGTAAAATTGTGTTCTTCTAAATCATATTCAAATTTAACAAAAAATTTATTTAATAAAAAAAAAATTAATGTTTGTGAAATTGGATGTTTAGCGGGAAATAATTTGAGATTTTTTCTTGATAGAAAATGGAAAACTTATGGTATTGAAATAAACCAAAAACTTATTCAATTAACCAAAAAAAATTTAAATAGATTTGGGAAACAAATTAAAAACATAAAGATTGGAAATAATACTGAAATTCCATTTAAGAGTAATTTTTTCGATTTATTTGTGTCTATTAATACAATTCATTATTCTTCTGGAGAAGAAATTAACAAAACTTTAAAAGAATATTCAAGATTGATAAAAAAAAATGGAATAGCCCTAATAGAGACACCCTCTGAAAAACATGATGTAATTACTAACAGTAAAAAAATAAATGACAATTTATGGTTGTGGAAATGGGGTGGATTTAGAAATAATCAATTAATGGGATTTTTTGATAGCAAAACCAAGTTAAAAAAAAAATTAAAAAAATACTTTTCTGAAGTAGAAATATTAGAGAGATCTGAAATTTATAATAAAATAAATCTAAATTGGTATTTTGCTGTATGTAAAAAATAATTTTTAAAAAAATTAAATTTTATTAGTAAAATTTTTATATTTACTAATCCATAATTTTAATTCTTTTTTATTCATCCAAACTGGATTATTATCACTACTATAATTAAAACCTTCATTTACTTTTTTACCATTTTTTATTCGTGAATAATCTTTTTCCCATTCATTAATCTGAGGTAAAATTTTATAATAATCAGAATATTCATATGTCGATTTACTATCATAAGCACTAATCATCTCTTCATGTAATTTTTCACCTGGACGAATGCCTATTATTTTAATTTTAGCCTCTGGAGCAATTACTGTAGCTAAATCTTTTATTTTTATAGATGGAGTTTTTTTAACATATATTTCACTCCCTATCATATCTTCAAATACATCCCATACAATTTTTACACACTGATCAAGTGTAATCATAAAACGTGTCATTCTTTCATCTGTAACGTTTAAAACCCCTGTATCTTTAATTGATAAAAAATAAGGTATCACAGAACCACGTGAACCCATTACATTTCCATATCTGACCACCGAAAAAAGGGTTTTGTGACCTCCTGCATATGATGAGTTACTTGCAACAAATAATTTATCTGATGCCAACTTAGTTGCTCCATAAATATTAACTGGGCTACTAGCTTTATCAGTTGAAAGTGACACTACTCTTTTTACATTTTGATCGATACAAGCATCAATCAAATTCATAGCCCCATTAATATTTGTTTTAATGCACTCAAAGGGATTATACTCAGCTGTAGGAGCAATTTTAGTTGCCGCGGCATGAACTACAAAATCTACTCCTTCCAGTGCTCGATACATTCTGTCTTTATCTCTAACATCACCTATAAAAAAACGGACCCTTGGATCATCTTTA
>MDTB01176476.1_pt1 | contig 13698 bp, 15 predicted proteins | sample 811161 | NCBI WGS metagenome assembly MDTB01 (sample SAMN05326650, study PRJNA326480) | marine metagenome | isolation source: seawater | place: Mediterranean Sea | collected 2009
CAGTTTTAAGGGACTGTGATATCGATCAACCTAGAAATTTAGCTAAAAGTGTTACCGTAGAATAATTCAAGTTTTTGGGGTTGACACTACAAGTTAGAAGTGCAAGTTACCGTCTATAAACCCTTTCTATTTCCTAACTATACAAGCTATAGGAACACTGTATAAGTTAGATAAAAATCCTTAGTTGACGTATTTTGATACAATATATCTCCAAAGGATAAAATCCCAATTTTCAGGCTGTATTGTTTTCTAAAATATTTTTTAGTAATATTTATTAACAAAATCGGAGTTGAAAATGAAAAGAATATTAAAAAATTCTACGATTTCACTTTTTTTGCTTTTACTTATTTCCTGTTCAACCACTGTACCGGTTTCTGGATCCGGAAATATATCAAGCACAAAGGTTGGTACTGCTAAGCAAACCACTATATTTGGCATAATCAATCTTGGCGAAGAAGCAACAATTGAAAATGCAGCAAGAAATGGAAATATTACAACAGTAACTACTGTTCATTACAAGACAACAACTTTTCCGCTCTTGTCTGTTGAGTGCATTGTTAGAGGAAATTGATTTAATAATTCGCTTAAAACTATTTCCGAAAATCCATCAAAACCCCATTTATCAATGGGGTTTTATATTTTTATTGACATGTTCTGAATTTTTTTTAACAACTAAACCTGAACTTTATTAAGGCTAATTTTATAAAATGAACAATAAAATACCTCCACCAATTTTGGCATTGATTTGTGGATTAAGTATATATTTTTCAAGACCTTTGTTTTCAGAAAAAATTTATGTTTATAACAATATCATCAGTATTTCATTTTTTTTCTTTGGTACAGCCTTCCTTGTTTTAGCTGTATTATCTTTTAAAAAACAAAAAACTACCATAAGTCCGCTTCATCCTGAGAAGGCGTCAGTACTTGTGATTTCAAATGTTTTTAAATATTCTAGAAATCCCATGTATTTAGGAATGTTATTTATCTTAATTTCTTTATCTATTAGATATAATATTATTGGCGGGATTATCGCAATTTCAATCTTCATTTTTCTTATCACAAAATTTCAGATTAAACCTGAGGAAGTTCAAATGGAAAAATTATTTGGTGAAAAATATGCTCAGTACAAAAAAAGAACAAGAATGTGGATATAGCATTTACTAGAATTTTTAAAAAACAAAGAAAGGTCGTTCTACAATGAAAGAAGTAAGCAAGCAGGGTAGTTGGGGTAAGGGAAATACAATATTAGTTGGTAATAATACTATGTATATAAAGTTAAGTGAGGATAAAGTTGAGGAAGGTAAAATATTAGACTTTATTGATTTGAAATGTGGACAGGGTTGGGAAATCAAAGGTTTAGATAATAGGGAAATGGTATTACAGACAAAAAAGGTTGGTAGTTAAAATTTAAAATGATAAGAAATTACTTAATTAAGTATTCTATTGAGTTTGTTGTAATAATACTTGGCATTACAGTATCATTTTGGTTAAATGAATTTTCTATAAGCAATCAGAATGAAAAAGAACGAATAAAGGTATTGGTTGGATTGCAATCAGAAATTAATGAGATACGAAGTTATTGCACTCAAAGAAAATCGACATGGAAAATTGATATGAGCTTAATGGATATTTTCTTAAAAGAAAAAAATAATAATTCTAAAAAAACTAATATATCTAAAATAACATCTAGCAAAAATAGAATTGAAACTATTATGGTCCTCTATAGGGTATTTGACCCTCCTTTAAACAGATATTATTCAATAATTAATTCAGGAGACCTTAGGTTCGTGCAATCTGATAAAGTAAAAGAAAACCTAAGCAGGCTACATAATACATCTTTTTCGTATCTTAAAACAGCTGTAGATCACGAAAAGCAGCTTAAGCAGAGCTTTATACCTTTTTTAACAACCAACCACCCTGAAATTATTTTAGCAAAAAATAACAAGGATTTTTCACTCGATAACTATATTGATGTTCTATCTAAATCTATTGATAGTGATACAAAATTAAGCTCAAAGCTTATTGTATTGCGAAGATATCTTGAGTATAAATTGTCAATTCTTGATTTGTATATGCTAAACTTAGAAGATCTTGAATATGAAATAAATCTAGCTTTGGTTGATTAATTAACTCCTGGCTTTGTGGCATCCGCTTCTACATCTCCCTCAGTTAGCTGACTAACCATAGACATCATATCAAAAAAATCATGCTCCTTTGCGATTTTACCATCTTTAATTGTTACTAAGGTAGTTCCTGATAAATTCAACTTATTTCCAGAAGCTGGTATACCAAAAAAATCGCCGGTATGAGTACCTTTGAAATTCCAATGTTTTACGAGTCTATTGCCCTGGCCAATAACCTCTGGAATTGTAAATTCAATATTAGAAAACCCGTTCAGAAAATTCATATAATGGTTTTTACAGGCTTCAATACCTACAAGATCTCCCTGAGCTGTAACAATAACAACATCTTTTTGAAACCTTTCCTCATTAACGAGTGACGTATCTCCTTTTAAAAACCTCATCCATGTATCTTCATACATGGCTATATCTTTTTCTAGCTGCTCTTGATCACTAAGAAGCTTCTTCGTTTTTGTATCAATAGACGGAGATCCGCAACCGGAAATAAAAATTATTAGAGTTGTTACTGGTAAAATTATTTTTAAAAAATTCATAGATGATCCCTAGCGTTATTTTGTTTTTTTTGAGCTTTTGCAATAAAAAGATTTATATTGTGTAAATTATGAATCATATGGTGATAAAAAAATATATTTTAGCATGCTTTATTTTCAATATCTGCTTTAGTCAAAGCTGGATTCAAACCCAGAGAATTGAAAAGCAGTTTAAGGAAGCTGTTTCAAGTTATAATTCCGGTAGATATGCTATAAGCGAAACCATATTGAATAAAATTATTAATTCAGGGTTCGAATCATTTAATGAAAAATCGTTATTACTTCTTCTAAAATCGCAGGTGGCTTTAAATAAAATTGATGAAGCAAAGCGAACCGCAAAAATCTTTTTTTCTAATTACCCTACAAGTTCATTTATAAAGAATGCCATGGAGAGCTTAGGTGATTTATTTGTTAATAATTCAAATTATGAATCAGCGTACAGGATGTATTCAAGATCAAAAAATTTATCAACAGAGAATACTTTTAAAGATAGAATAAATAGTAAAATCTTACGATTAATAAAAATAAACCTTTCTGCAAAATTCATAGATGAGCTTTTGATAATGGATACAGATATATCATCAACAAACATCCATTATCTTGCTATAGCATACTCACAAATAATGAATGGATTACCTGATAATGCAGCTTTAACCTTAGCGAAGATTGATCCTTCCTATCTCCCAGATATTTTTTCAAATCTATTTGAATTACTTCTAAGAGAGTCGTATCAACCAGCCTCATCAGTCATGATGGTTGGGCTAGCCTTACCTTTAACGGGTTCAAATTCTGTCTCTGGCAAAGCTTTCCTCGATGGATTTAAAAGCGCTCAAAATTCAAATAAATTTGGCGAAAAAAGACTTTCGATTCTTGCTCGAGATACAAGAAGCGATGAAATTGAAACGGTTAAGATAGTAAGCGAGCTAGAGAGCATTGAGCAGCTTATCGGTATTGTATCTCCTGTAGATGAAACTCTTTCCCTGTCATTGCTTAGCTCACTAAAGGGCTCTGATTTACCTATTATGCTTACAAATAAGCAAAATGGAGACCTTTCTTTAATTAATGAAAAAACCTTTTTTCTTAATTCGGACTTTTCCACTGAAGGGATTATTGCCGCTCAGTATATTGTAACACACCTCGGTCTTGAAAGTATAGCAATAATAGCGCCTGCTTACAAAAATATTGAAATACAAATTGATGCATTTGCAAGAGAAGTGGATCGATTAGGTGGAAACATAGTAGCAACCGAATGGTATTCAGGTGAGCCAAAGAATCTCAAAAGACAATTCAGTTTTTTAAGACAAGTAGCTTTTAGATTAGGTGAAAAAGAAAAAGAATATGATGAGGCTTTAGGGATGGAGATTGATAGTCTAGATGCTTTATTTGATGTATCTGTTGATGATTTTTTTGATTTACCTGAAACGAAAACTAAAAAAATGTCTTCTTCGGATTCCTCGAAAATTATTTTAAATACTATTCAAGCAATTTACATACCCATAAACATTCAAGATTTAGAGTACATTGGTCCACAGATTCCAATGTATAATTTTGATACAAAAATTGTAGGAAATTCGAGTTGGAAGCAGCTAGAGATTCTTAGAAAAGAAAATATTGGACCACATTTGAGAGGAATGTCCATTATATCTAGCACATTTATTCAAAATACAGACTCTATAATGACTGATGCAGCAAAATTAGATCATTATTTATCTGGCTATAATGCTTCAAAGCTACTTGCAAGTATAAATTTAACTGAGATATCAAGAAGCGCGCTCAATAAGTCGCTGAGTGAAATTAACTTTTTTGATGATGGAGGCTATAGTTATACACCTTCGAAGATCAATAAGAATGTTAACTCTGCTTTTCAATTGATCGGTTTTAATGGCAAAGCATTTGTAAAGGAAGGTGTTATTTCAACCGATTCACTATTGGTTGTCAAGCTTCAAAACCCGTAATAAAATATTGAACTTTATAGATTATTCTGGTTTTTTTAACAGCCCTGAACTTACGGCTCTAATTTCATTGAGAGATAAAAACTATGCTCGAAAAAATAATAGAGACAATTTTATAGAATCCTTGAAATGTGATACGAGGAAGATAATTTTTCCTCATCAAACGCATTCAAGTAATATTAGTATTGTTGATAAATCAAACTCTTATCCTGAAACTGATGGTCTTATCTCAACTACAAAAAATCTAGGAATAGGTATTTTAATTGCGGACTGTTCACCTGTTTTTCTTTTTGGAGCTAATAGTGACCATTGTGGAATTATTCATTCAGGATGGAAAGGAGCGGCAGGTCAAATTACAACAAATGCCCTTAAAAAATTTATTGATCTAGGGAATAAGCCCTCTGAAATCAAAGCTGTTATTGGTCCATCGATTGATAAATGCTGTTTTGAAATAGGTCGAGACGTTGCACAGCATTTTTCATCAAAAAATCTGCTTTCAAAAAAAGGTTCTAAGCTAAATTTAGATTTAAAAAATGAAATATATGAAGAGCTAATGAATGCTGGTTTAAGTAAAAAAAATATCTATCGAGATGGGTATTGTACTTTTTGTGAGGAAGAAAAATTTTTTTCATACAGAAGAGAAGGTGCATTAGCTGGAAGAATGATAGCTATGATGATCGTAAAAAGTAGATGAGTATTCGTGATGCAGTAATTATTGGATTTGTTCAAGGTATAACCGAATTCTTACCAATAAGTAGTTCGGGGCATCTTGTTATTTTCCAGAAAATTTTAAATATTAATTCTCCAGGTAATCTTATAGAAGTTTCAGCTCATCTAGGCACACTTCTAAGCATTTTATTTATATATAAATCAGATATTTGGAGTTTAGCAGCAACTGCAAAAACGCAAAAATCTAAATATTATATTTTTTTGATCATTCTAGCTACAATTCCATCCGTTGTATTTGTTTTTTTAGGTAAATCATTTTTACTGAGCCTTTTTGATTCTATTGGTTCCGTTTCAATTGCACTAATATTCACAGGTATTATTTTATTTATTTCAGGATTTCGAAAGAATGCCGATAAAAAATTAAATATATCAAAAGGATTAATTATAGGAATGTCTCAAGCTCTCGCTATTATTCCTGGTATCTCACGTTCTGGAATGACTATTTCACTTGCGCTCCTACTTGGTATTTCAGCTAAAGAAGCTGCAAAATTTTCCTTTATGTTGGCCATTCCCGCAATTTTTGGCGCTACAATATTAACCCTCCTTGATGCTCAATTTAATCAATACCAACAAATGATTTATCCTTTATTGATTACTGCGCTTGTATCGTTTATTAGTGGCTATATCGCTCTAAATTCTCTGATAAAAATTTTAAATACTGGTAAATTTTTTTACTTTTCATTTTACTGTATATTTGTTGGCTTAATAAGTTTACTATACTTCTAAATGACATCTTCAAACCCATCATTCGAAAAATACAATAACGCTATCCAGCTAATTAAAGATGGAAATATTGAGCCTCTATATTTTTTAATAGGAGAGGATCAATTTCTCCAGAAATTCTTTGTAGATCAGCTTGAAATAGAGTTGGGAAAAATTGACGTAATTGATAAAATTATTATGACCGTGGATGAATTAGGGTCAAAAGAAATAATAAATAAAATCAATGAATCAGATCTATTTTCCTCACGAAAGATAATTATACTTAGAAATCCAAACCTTTTAAGAGGAAAGACTAGAGATGAGCTTTTAGATTATTGCTCCAGTCCAAATATTAATAAGTTTGTTGTCTTTATCCAAGACGAGTACTCTATAAAAAATAAACTTATAAAAGAGCTCACTTCTAAATCTAAAACCATATCTACTTCAACCCCATTTGACAATGAGCTTAAATTGTGGGTGTCGTATTTCTTTAGACAGAATGGTCACAAAAATATTCCGAGCAAGGTCATTGGCGATCTCCTGGAAATTTTTGGTGAATCGGTATTTACATTAAAAAATGAAATAGATAAACTTTGCTTAAACTTAAACACAAGCCAAGATTTGAATAATGTTGACCTTAATGATTCAATTCATCTTGGTAGAAGCTTTAAAAAATTTGAATTCTTCAATCATATCGGAAAAAGAGATGTTTTTTTATCTATGCAGTTAGGAAGATCTTTGGTTTCAAAAGATTCTTCAATGCTAGATTTGATTCGACCGTTAAATGAGCTTTTTCAAGAATTACTTTTTATAAAAATATTCAAGGGAACAAAACGCTCACAAAATAGTTACAGTTTATTATCGCCAAGCATACGAAAGAATATTCCCCAATATGCTAACAATTTTTCAAGCAAGGAGATTGTTTTAGCGATAAGAAGACTTGCTAAAATTGATAAACAGATAAAGACATCGAAAATTGATGATAAATCAGCAATCACAGAGTTTGTATATTCAACAACAGGCAATGGATAAATCCTTCAAATTCACCGATGAAGAATTGATCGCTCGCTTCCAAGAAGGAGATGAGCAATCCTATATTGAGCTAGTTAATAGATTCAAGGATAGATTGATTAATTTTGTATTTCGGCTAGTAAATGATCGCGATCAAGCTGAAGACATAATTCAAGATACGATGCTAAAACTTTACACGCACAAACACTACTACAAAAATATAGCAAAATTCTCTACATGGATTTATACAATTGCTGGAAATTTTGCTAAAACCGAGTTAAGAAAAAAGAAAACTAGAAAAGTAACTAATAATAGTCAGTTAGGTCCTGAAGATAGGGATTACGATCCGCCATCAGATGACCCAAATCCACAAAAGTTAGTTGAGTCAAAATTTATAAATACAAAAATCCATGAAGCTATCGAAAATCTACCTGAGCACTTCAAGGTGGTTACAGTGCTTAGAGATATTGAAAAATTACCCTATGAGGAAATTAGCAATATAGTTGATGTGCCACTTGGAACAGTCAAATCGCGCATCAACAGAGCTAGAATTCAATTACAAAAAGATTTAAAAGACTATATTTAATTAAGGAGAATAAATATATAATGAATCGCTATGAGTTTGAAGATAAAATATCCGATTATATAGATAATCAATTAAGCAGTTCAGAAAGAAAAGCTTTTGAAAACTATGCTGAAAAGAATCGGGAGGCTAAGGAGCTGTTAAGCTCAACAAAGAATGTTATTGATTTAATTAAATCACAGAAAAAGATTAAAACTTCAGAAAACTTTATGCCAAACCTTATTGATAAGGTTAGAGCTTATAAAAAAGCACCCGTGCAATCAATAAGATCTCAAAACAAAAATATGCTTTTTGGACTTTCGCCAAAGAATTCTGCTTTGATGGGTGTATTCATTTTTTCTTTTGTCTTTTTATTAGTAAATATTATTCCTAGTGAAAATGGTTTTTTTCAGTCGAATATTGCATCTAATAAAAAAAATACGACTGAAAAGACCCTTAGGAGCTCTCCTACAGAATCTGTTGATAGTAAAGAGCTTGTTCAGGCAGATTCCACATTGAATACGATGAAACCATCAGAAGAAATTAAGCTTAGACCTAAATTAGAAAAAATAGATATAGAATTAGTTAAAAATAAACGATAAAGCTTTTTAAGCTCTCATTTCTATTCTCTGATTTTAATGTATTTAATCGCAGAGATTTTTATCTTCTATCATGTCATTTTATAAACAAATCGCAGTTATTGTACTCTTTTTTATAATTCAGCTATTATTTTTTATTCCCCATTACAATAATGCCTTAATGATTGCTCTAAAGGGCTTTTCAACAGGAGGGTTGATTCTATTGATGATATCATATGCTTTTCCTGAATTAATCGCAATTAAGAAAAATAAAGATAACCCGAATGATAATCCCAATATACTTAAAGATATAAAGGATTATTCACTTATTGATAATAGATATCTGACTCTGCTTGAAAACATAAAGGACGGAATTTTATCGGTTAATAAGGATTATGCTTGTGGAATATATATTGCAGATCGAACCTCAAAAATATTTGACTTAAAATCATCTTCCGAAGATATTTTTAATTCGAATGTTGAATTAAACAATCCACTTCTCCGCTCCGTTTTTGATGAAAAAAAATCAAAAGTTTTTAACTTTAAAGACATAAACCTTGAAAATTGGAATCAACTAATCAATATTAAGAAGTGGAGAGGTAGCGAATCTGCCTTTTGTTTTCCCATAAAGAACAATAAGAATATTATAGGCTCACTTTTTGTTTTTATTGAACATTTTTCAAATATTAATTCATCTGACAAGCTAATTATTCAAAATTTTGTAGATATATTGAATCAAGGCATTCTTGATATAGATGTATCTGAAATTCAAGTCTTAACAAATAAAAATTCAAACTTAATTCAATCTATCTTTAATGAATTTGATCCTGAATCAAACTCTGATAACTTTTTTAAATCCGTAAAAAATGCGTGCAGATCAATATTCAAATACGATAAGCTCACTATTTCTTTTAAATCAAATGAAAGTGAAGATTTGAAGGTTGTATTAACTGACGGTTTTGATGAAGACATCGATGAGGGTTTTTCATTTAATCCTAACAACAGTATTTTAGGTTTATCCTTTGTGGATAATAAGAGTGTTCACTATGATGATTGGAAAAATAATTTTCCTGAAATGCATAGATTCGATGACTCCTTGGATGATTCAGCTTATTTCTCTACAGTAATGAGCTCACCTTTGCGATCGGCTGGAAAATCAATAGGCAGTATTACCATTGAAAGATTAGAGTCTAAGCTATTTTCTTCAAATGATGTTGATTTGCTAAATTTGCTAGCAGAAAATGTAAGTAAGATTTTAGGATGGATTGATATACATCGTCAACTTAATCGATCTGCTTCAAGAGATGGATTGACTGGTTTGCTCAATCATAAAACATTTTTAAACAGATTCGCAAAAGAAATTGATCGATCTAGTCGATTTGGTGATAATCTCGGTTTGATCTTTTTTGATATTGATAAATTTAAATCGGTTAATGATACATATGGCCATCTTTACGGAGACTATGTTCTGGAAGAGGTTAGTAAAATAATTTCAGAAAATGTAAGATCTATTGATATTGTTGGAAGATATGGAGGAGAGGAATTTTCCGTTCTCCTTATTAATACAGATATTAATGAATGTAAACCTCTCGCTGAAAAAATTGTGGATAAAATAGCTAAAAAAACTTTCCTGAGAGATGGTATTGCCGTTAATTTGACAATTAGTGCAGGTATGTCCGGATACCCCCTTCACTCAGATAACCTTGAGGGTCTCATTGAAAAGGCAGATAAAGCAATGTACAGCACCAAGGGTAAGGGTGGGAATGGAGTAGGCATTGCAGAATAAATTATTAATTTCATTTAGAGCTAATACAGCGCTTATATATTTAGTATTTATATTTATTAGCTGTCAATCTTCAAAACCTGCCTCAGCAGAGTCAGTAGGTCAAAGCGACAATCAAAAAGCTTTAAAAAATGATCCAAATCCTGAAGCGTTAAAGTTTTTTATGAATGGACAAATGCTGATGAATCAAGGTGATTTCCCAATGGCTATAATTGAATTTCAAGAAGCATTGGCTCTTGATCCTAATGTCGGGACAATTTATACATCAATTGCGGAATGTTATTGGAATATTGGAAAACCAGAGCTTTCTATGAAAAACTTAAAAATTGCTCTTTCCAAAAACCCACTTGACGAAGAGGCCTTAAGAGTTATGGCGGATCAGTTAATTGTTATGAAAAAGTACGATGAGGCTATCAAGCCTTTTAAAAAATTGAGAGATATCGATAAAGAGGAAACTAGATATATTATTGCTTTAGCGGAAATTAGTAAGCTTAAAAAAAACTATCTAGAAGCTGTAAATCTTTACCTAGAAGCTTATGAGATTGAGCCGTCTCGAATCGAACTTCTTGAATCAGCAGGAAGGTATGCTTTGCAATTAAAGAATAAAGATCAAGCTAAAACTATTTTCAAAAACTTATCCACTCAAAACCCATCCCAAGGTAATTATTTAAATATTTATTCTGAGCTAGCTATTCAATCAAAGAGCTTTGACGAAGCGATATTACATATAAAAAAATTGATAAGCGAAAACGGAGATTCCAATGATTTTCAAGCAAAATTAGGAGTTTTATACCATGCATCTGGAGAATCAGAAATAGGGAAGAATATTCTAAGAGATCTTTTTGATAGAAAAGAGCTAAGCGCGCAGTATTCCTTAACATTATTCGAAATATATTTAGATAGTAAAGATAATATCAGTGCAGCTAAAATTAGCGATGAAATGATTACAGCTTTTCCAGAGGATTGGAGAGGCTATTACAGTAGATCGTTGGTTTATATGGATGAAAATGATCATAAATCTATTGTATCAATTTTAGACCCTATATCAGAAACCTTTTCTAACATTTTTTCTATTCAGTATATCTTAGGGTTAAGTTATAGTAGAATAAAAATGAATGATGAGGCTATTAATTTTTACAATCGTGCCTTAAGTATTCGTCCAAATTCAATAAATGTACTTCATTCCATGGCTATTCTTTATGATGAGATTGGTGAATGGTTAAAATCGGATAAAATTTATGACCAACTAATCAAAAACAATCCCAGTGATGCGCAAGCATTCAATAATTATGCCTACAGTCTTGTTGAAAGAAATAAAAAACTAGATGAAGCTCTTATCTACGCAAAAAAAGCAATCGAACTTGAACCAAAAAATCCCTCATACTTAGATACTATTGGATGGGTCTATTTTAAAATGAATGATATTAAGAGAGCGAGAAGATTTATCGAGGAGTCAATTAATATTCAGGGGGACAATGCAGTTGTTCTTGAGCATTTAGGTGATATATTGATGAAGTCAAATGACTCTGTAAATGCGTTAGTTTTCTACAAAAAAGCCTATCAATTTGATAAACAAAATTCACAACTAAAGAAGAAGGCGTTCCCAGATTAATATTAAAATAATATTAACATCTTCTTTGCTTTTTTTAGTTGGATGTTCACCAGCTATTTTTGAATTAAATTCCATTAATGAAAAAGTTTTTTCATATCCTGATCTTTCAGAAAAAAACTATTGCCGTGGAAAAGGTTATATCATTTCAAAAGGAAATGTAAGTGGAAGGTTAAATCTGACATTCACTTCTTCAAAAAAATCAACTTACATTGAATTTAGAGATTTGATAGGAAGAAGAACCCTTTTTTTAATTATATCAGAAAATAGTATTAATGCTTGGGATATTCGCAATAACAGGAAATACGACCAAGAATCGCTTTTATTGGCTTTTCCATTTTTTGAATTAATTAAACCCAATGATTTAATTAACTTCTTATGGGGTGAGATACCAAAAATTTTTATGAATTCAGATAATATTTTAAATAATGATAAAATTAAAAATGGGCAAATACAATTTTCTTCGAATCAAACTGAGAACGGGGTTTTAATCAATTTTATTTCATTTAATATCAAAAATGAAGACCAAAAAATTGAGCTTTTTATTGATAACAGAGATTTTGATATGCAATATCCACATCTTATAAGAAAAATTCCAGAATCAGTAATTCCTAAATCGGAAAGCTTATGAAATTATCTATTGTAATACCCGTTTACAACGAAGTTGAATCTCTTGCTAAGCTGCACCAAGAAATAGTTCAAAATATTGAAACACCGGAATATGAAGTTATTTACATAGATGATGGTTCAACTGATGGTTCTTCAGAGAAAATTCAAGAATTATCTCTAGCTAATCGAAGAATAAAATTGATCCAATTTTATCGTAATTACGGAAAATCTGCGGCTCTTTCTGAGGGATTTAAACAAGCTGATGGCGATTATGTAATCACAATGGATGCTGACCTGCAGGATGACCCCGCAGAAATTAAAAATCTTATCAATAAATTGGAAGAGGGATTCGATTTAGTCTCAGGGTGGAAAAAAAATCGCAAAGATCCAATTTCAAAACGCTTACCATCGAAGCTTTTCAACTTTATTACCCGACTATTTACTAGTGTTAAAATTCATGACTTCAACTGTGGATTAAAAATTTACAGAAAATCTGTTATCAAGACCTTAGATATTTATGGAGGTCGTCACAGATATATTCCTGCGTTAGCTGGACAAAAGAAATATATTGTCTCAGAAATTATTGTAAACCATAGAGCGCGAGAATTTGGAAACTCGAAATACGGCAGCCAAAGACTCTTTCATGGATTTTTTGATCTTATATCCGTCATTTTTCTCTCGCGCTATATCCAAAGCCCTCTTTATTTTTTTGGCCAATTGGGCTTGCTATCATTCTTTACGGGATTCGGTATAGAGGGATATGTTTTGTACCTTAAATATGTATTGGGAGAGCCTTTTGCAATGCACATAGCTTTATTGATTTTTGGAGTTCTTCTAATTTTTATTGGTATCCAATTTTTTTCAATTGGGCTAATAGGAGAGATGATTGCTAATTCAAATCAAGATAAAGAATCGCGAATAAAAAAAATACACAAGGGTTAGCTACGCCATCATGAAAATTGCAATGATTGGTCCTTTTCCTCCGTTGAGGGGTGGTATATCAATGTTTAATCATTCTTTATCTTGCGAGTTAAATAAGAAAAATGCAGTTTACAGGATATCATTTTATTCTCTTTATCCAAAGGTCTTATTTCCAGGAAAGTCACAATATTTTGATTTTAAAGGAGAAACCTCAAAAGAAATAATAAGCACTTTAAATCCTCTCTCATGGATTAAAACTGCGCATTATATTAATAGTATTAAGCCAGATGTAATTATTTTTCAATATTGGCACCCATTTTTTGCTCTTGCTTTTTCATCAATAGCGCGTAGAATTAAAAGATATAGTAATTCAAAAATTATTGTCAATTGTAACAATATTTTTCCACATGAAAAAATGCAATTTGGTAATTCTTTATCTCGAAATTTTTTTAAATATGTAGATCATTTTATCGTAATGGCGGATTCAGTAAAAAAAGATTTATTAAGCATTAAGCCTAACGCCAATTATATCGAATTAATGCATCCTGTTTATGATGTATTTGGTAAAAGA
>MDTB01040919.1_pt1 | contig 13697 bp, 10 predicted proteins | sample 811161 | NCBI WGS metagenome assembly MDTB01 (sample SAMN05326650, study PRJNA326480) | marine metagenome | isolation source: seawater | place: Mediterranean Sea | collected 2009
TCAGCTTACAAGGATAAATCCCTAAACCCGAGCGCACCAATCTTAATCTGATTTGGTTGTCGTTAATAGATCGTATACCTATGCTTCCTCTAACTCACCAAACCTGTCGGCCACTGTTTGTAGGCGACATCACCTAGCCTGCAATTTGTTCAGAAGCCGATGGCCCTGTCCGTTAGGCATCTATTTTACCGGAAGCCTCGCAAATACGAGCAATCACGCTCGCGGACACCATAGCCCGATGGTCGTTACGGTGCCTCATTTGTTTGAAATCCAAAGGAACTGATAGGGCCGAAGCTCGATTGGCCCCGTGGTGTCCTCAAAGGTACTCCCGCTCACTAGGTCCACCCAGACATTATCTATCGTTAGGTTCAGGCCACTTAGATCGAATGGAACTGCCGCGTCGGTCACATTAAACACCGCGAAGATATCCTGCTCACGATCCAGGCTCTGCCGCCAGAAACCAAAGACCGAATCAGCGAGATGAAGGGTAAACATCGTGGCGTTGGGATGGAACGCCTTGCAGCGTTTCCTGAGCGTTATCAGCTGCGTCAGCCGATTAAAGACGAGACCATGGTGAGAATTTTCGTCAGCCAAACAGTTTTCCAAATCTTCCAGCTTCCAGACATGCCGATTTATCGATCGCAGGTTCCCGGTATTTTCCACACGTGAAACATCATTCTCGGTTGCGAAAAGGCTATGGATATAAAATGCCGGTATACCCTCCAACCCGAGCAGTATGGCGTGCGCGCAGATAAATCGATCAAACTGATACTGGTCCCTACCTCCCCGTGTCGTGCCGGCTAGAGCATCCCACAGCGAGATATTTATCTCATAGGGCTCCTGCTCACCTGATTGGGCGGCCCGGTAACTCAACCGTCCACCAAAAGCGGCCATGGTTTGCGTGAGGCTCTCTATCTCCTCCCTGGATAATAAGCCCTCTGCCGGTCTCAGCCCCACGCCGTCGTGAGATGCTAGGAAGTTCAAGTAAGCTGTCCCAGGTCGTGCGGGAGGCATGGTCTTAATCCACTGTTGTAGATGAGAGTAGTCACCAGTAGCGAATGTATTCACCAGCAACGGGGGTAGTGAAAAGTTGTAGATCAGGTGAGCTTCGTCTAGTTCTCCGAAATACGTCAGGTTCTCGCTGTTTGGTATATTGGTCTCAGTAACAATCACCGAACCTTTTGATCTGTTTTCTATGAGCAAGCGGAGTAGCTTGATAATGGTGTGGGCCTCGGGGAGATTGATGCATGAGGTACCCAGCTCTTTCCAGATAAAACCAACCGCGTCCAACCTGAACCACTCGACACCCTGCTCCAGGTACAGGCGTATAATTTTTAAAAACTCCAATAAAACGCCTGGGTTTCTGAAATTCAGATCGACCTGGTCGTGGCTGAAAGTACACCAAACGAAAATCTCTCCAGAGCTGGTCCTGGTTGGTCTCAGCAGATCCGATGTGCGCGGCCTAGTGACCTGGCTGGTGTCGGTGTCAGCCGCCACGGTAATGAAAAAATTTCTCCCTGGGTCGTTCCCGGTTTTCAAGTTCTCGAACCAGAGGCTCCGGGTAGAGCAATGGTTTAGGACCAGGTCCACCATGAGCTTGAAATTAGTTTTTATCTGCGCAAGCTGCTCCCAATTCCCGTGACTCGGGTTGACTGTGGAGTAGTCAATCACACTGAAGCCATCATCAGAGCTGTAAGGGAAAAACGGGAGTATGTGTACAACCGACACGGTCTCCTTCAGGTAACCGTTCAGAAAGTCGTTGATTGTATTGAGTGGCGTCTGGCTACTCGACACTATACTGTCAGCGTATGTGATCAGCACAATATCTGTGCTGTCCCACAAGCTTCCTTGAGACTCAAGCAGGGCTTGCCTCCCGTCGATACCTAACGCCTCAACGCACCTTGTGGTCAGCTCAGAGACGTCTTCCTCGGGGTAAAGCTCGGCAAGATACCGGGTGACTTGTTGGAGGAATTCCGGGGAGATCACGTCAACCAAACTCGTTCATATCCGCCTCTACACTTACCAGCAGTTCGCCCACGAGACCCGGGAGCGCGCTGTTTACTCTGTTCCAACTGGGGATAAAAGGGCGCTCGGTTGGGTTCTCTAGAAAATGGTTCCCGGCCTTCATCAAATTCAATGCGAATAATTCGACAGCCTTTTCCTCGCTGTGCAGGTCAAGTTTTAGGCCATTGATCTCGGCATCACTCTTGTAAATATCCACAAAATCAAGCGCCAGTCGGTAGTAGGTTGCCTTTATCGTTCTGAAGGTCTCTTGACTGAAAACGATTCCGGTGGTGGCGAGCTTCCTGAAAATGGCCTTACTGATATCGATTGACATCCTTGACAGGCCCGCGGTCTCGTCGTGCAGTGATAAATCCTGATGTTTATGGTCATAGGTGTCGGCGATGTCGACTTGGCAGATTCGGTTATTGGAGTGGTTGCGTGTCATTTCGCTCAAGATCCCGATCTCTAGACCCCAATCTGACGGGATTCGTAGATCTGTCATCACGTCCCGCCTGAAAGACATCTCACCAGCAAGCGGGTATCTAAAACTATCGAGGTAGTCCAAATACTCCAGTGACCCAAAGATTCGCTTGAGGGTAAGTAGGAGCGGCGTCACTAGCAGACGGCTGACCCTACCGTTGATCCTACCGTCAGCGACACGAGCGTAGTACCCCTTACAAAACTCGTAATTGAACTGCGGATGGGCGACCGGGTAAAGGAGGCGAGCCAACAGCGAACGGTCGTAGGTGGTGATGTCACAATCATGGATCGCGACCGCGTCGGCATCGTTAGAGCCCAGCGCATATCCCATACAAAACCAAACATTTCTGCCCTTCCCCATCTGGTCCGGCGAGAGCTTTGCGCTCCGTAACTTCTGGTCCAGCGCCTTCAACCGGGGTCCGTCATTCCACAGCACCTTCGTATTCTGCGGAAGTTGACTGAAGACCCCTAGCGCCTCTGTGTACTCCTCCTGAGTCGCGCAATCGAGCCCGATGATTAACTGGTTCAGGTAGGATACGCGGCACAGCTCTTCGATAATCTTCGGCATCGCCGCGGTCTCGAGCTCCGAGTAGAGACACGGAAGTATCAGGCCCAGCCTTCGATCCTCAGAAAATTTCAACAGCTCAGTCTCCACTGAGTCTGTGGATCGTTGAGATAAGTTGTGCAGCGTCGTCACAATACCATTTTGATAGAAATCACCCACCCTCTAGATCCTCAACCTTTCTCTCTTAAAATGATTGACTTGATAGCCTCGTACCAACCACTAGGGCCCACGCGTCTCGTCCGGTAAATATCTGCGTCTGTGTCTACGCGAGGAAAATCATGCCGGTTTGAACGCACCAGAACCGGGTAGTCTGCGTCGGCAAGCATTTGAACATCATTCTGACTGTCGCCTAGAGCAACTACCCTGTAATCTTTTTGGTGTGACAGTCTGAATTGATTTGCTAGCCAACGTTGAGCCAAGCTCTTGTCCGTATCGCCCATTAGGTGAATAAACCGACCACCCCTCAGTAAACGCAGACCCTCGGACTTTGCGGCTTCAGCCAGTTCAGCCTGAGACTCATGGCTATCCCTCCAAAGGAGCGGCTCGGAGAACTCACGTGTCTGCGCTAATTGAATATCAGACGGCCTCAGGCCGGTAACCAATGCACACTCTCGTTCTGACATATCTGTCAACGCCACATAGTTGAACCCCGAGGCCGACGACCGAAGAAATTCTCGCAGACGTTGCCGCCCCGTGCCCAGTACATACCTGCGATAGCTATCAATCGTCTCGAGACCTTCAGTGCCCGCGACATCGTGATCGAATGGCACGTACACCGCGGACCCGTTCTCAACGACAAACGGTTGGCAGTTTCCTAGTAACCGCCTTATCTTGAGCATCTCTGGGAAGGTCTTGCTGGAGTTGAACACAACCGGGACCCCTAGGTTATCTAGCATCTCTAGCAAGGAGTCCGCGGGCGAGGCTTGATAGGTCTCCTCATCAAGAAGCGAACCGTCGAGGTCGGTAAAAATGATTTTCTCGCGCATAAACCCAACCGTGTGTATAAGTATTATTGAGCAAGAGCGATGCCAAACCGTTCAGGATTTTCCAATCTCTTGGAACCTCCATTCCTCCTAGGTAGACGGGTACCTAATAAACTGGCGAGAGAGATTCATTGAACCAAAATGGTGCATCCTGATAATGATTCCTAACCGGCGAACCATGAGGGTGCGTCAATCGGGATGACAGAGCGAGAGCGTAGAGGGTTGGTTGACGCTAGATTTATGCCATCCTTTCAAACATCATATCGTCGTTAGTGTCTGCCCGCGGGAAGTAACATGCTCGAGAAAAAATACGCATTGATAACCGGCGCCAGCAGAGGTCTCGGAATCGAAATGGCGATCGCCCTCGCCGAATCGGGCCTCGCCGGAATAACGATCACAGCCGCGCCTGGTTCAGACGAGACTCAAAGTGAGATCGAGGAAGAGCTCCACAAGGCCAGGGAGACAATAAAAAAATCGGGGACTCGGGTGACGAGTGTGCTCTCAGACGTCGGTAACGCTGGCGACTGCAAAGGTGCTGTCGATAGACACATGGAGGCGTTTCCTTCGCTCGACATTCTTATCAACAACGCGGGTAAAGCTGGTCGTTACGCACACAAGGGCGACACCGGCCACGACATATCTGGCCATGACCCGGCGGGCATCGCCGAGATCATAGAGACAAACCTGTGCGGACCCTATTTTATGCTCCACCATGCGTTGCCACATATGAAAGGCCTAGCACGGGCCCGTGTAATAAATATCTCCAAACGGACCGAGTCCATGCATCGCAAGGCATGGACTCCCTACGGCCCGACGAAGGCCGCGCTGGAGGCGGCTACCATCGCCTGGGCAGAATCGTTATCCGGTACCGGCGTTACGGTGAACACCTTATCACCAGGCGGAGCGGTCAACACAAAGTTTGGGACGGGTAAAATCTCGGGCCACGGCATTGATCCTGAGACGATTCGGCCCATGACCGTTTGGCTGGCGTCGGATGCCTCTGACGGCTTCAATGGCTGCAGATTCGTAGCCGACAGGTGGGATCCGTCACTGCCGAGTCGAGAGGCCGCGCTCGGGTGCCAGGAGAGCCAGATTTTTCCTAGACCGGAGAGAGAGACACCCCTCAAGAAAGCGTGGATGTGATCAGCTAGTCCCCTAATCTGTATCGTTGATCTATCATCACGATAAGTAAAATCACCAACCCGACTGCGCAAAAAATCAGTCCGGATAGGTGCAGAACAACTGGGCCCGCTTCGATGCCCAAGATCCCGTACCTAAATGAACTCACCACCATCAGTATCGGGTTCATCTCGGCGATGGGTTGGACAGCCAACGGGAGCGAGGTCATCGGGAAGAACACTCCCCCCATGTAGGTCAGGGGCGTGATTACAAAGTTATTGACCCAGTTTGCCTCCTCGTGGTTCCCGGCAAGTATTGCGTTGATCATACCCAGCGCGGAAAAAATGACCGCGGTGGTGATTGCGGCGAGGAGTAGCACAAAAATATTGTGGATATCGAACGGATTGAACAGATAGACAACAATCGACACCAGACACATCACCAGCAGCCCCCTCAGCACCCCGCCAGATAGGTAGCCCGAGACGATCGACACGCTCGGTACCGGTGTCACGAACATCTCTTCATAAAAACGGTGGTTCTTTGAGCTAAAGAACGAGCTACTCACGTTGGTATAGGCGTTATTGATCAGAGCCATAACGATGATCCCAGGGCCAATGAACTGGATGTAGGGCATATCCATTATCGACCCAACCTTTCGGCCAATAATCGAACCAAAAATATACAGATAGAGCACCATCGTGATCACGGGCGGTATAAGCGTCTGGGCTTTGATCCTCATGAATCGCCGGACCTCGGTCCGTACGATCGTCACGTAGCCGGTCCAAGCGATCTGTTGCATTGAGCGGAATTCAGTCATTGGGTATCTCGCGACGCTTCAATATCTTCAATCTTATCTAGCTCTCGAATCTGCTTGAATGTGAACCATCCCCAGACTGACACCGCGAGCCCTATACAGCCCCCAAGTACGGCGGTTGGCACAGGCCCCACGACGGACGCGAGCCAACCTGCCCGAAACGTTCCGAGGTGATTCGAGGAAGACGTACAGAGCGAGTTAACGGCATTCACCCGACCACGCAGATTGTCAGGCGTACCCAGCTGCACCATCGACATCCGAATGTTAACGCTGATCATATCGACAGCACCATACACCACCAGCGCAATACAGCTCAGCCAGAGCGCCTCAGAGACGGCAAAGACAAGGATCGTGATCGAGAACAGTACGAGGGCCAAGAACAGCTTCCGTCCCACGTTACGCATCGGGCTCATCCTGGCCAGCGTGAAGCCTACCATAACCGACCCAACCGCCGGCATCGCTCGCAGAAGTCCGAGACCGTCCGCGTCCGTTTCTAAAATATCTACCGCGTAGATCGGCAACAGTGCGATCACCGAACCAAACAGCACGATCACGAGATCAAAAAGAATCGCACCGAACACCATCATGTTGGCTCGCAGATAATGTATCCCAGCAAATATAGCCTTGAGGGTTCGTGAGTTCCCGGACGACGGCATCGGTATGTCCGGCATGAATGAATAAAGTACGGGGCAAACTAAGACGATGGCGGTCATCAACCAGTAAACGTCTCTGTCGATCACCGTAATCAAAATACCCGCCATAAATGGACCGACTGTCGTCGCGAGATGACCCATCGTAGAGTTCAATGCGATCGCTCTGGGCAGGATCGTAGGAGACACCAGATTGGCAAGGAACGCGGCCTGCGCCGGAGTAAAAAATGCGTGAGCTATCCCGTGCACAAAAATAAATAGGTAGACCCAATAGAGTGACACTTGGTCAGAGGTCAGAGCGACCGCCATACCAACAAACGCGACCGCATCGATCGACGTGGCGGCGATCAAGATATCCCGACGCCGGAACCGGTCGATCACAAACCCGGTCAGGAAGAAGAAGACAAATATCGGGAGAACAAACACCAGCCCGACGAGAGCGAGTTTAAACGCATCACCCGTGATCTCATAGATGTGCCACCCAAGCGCGACCGCGACCATCTGCATCGATAATCCGAAACAGACGCGAGACCCCAAGAACGCTAAAACAGGCAGCTCAAATTTTTCAAAAGGTGTGTGCATAGAAGACGTCGCATTAATAACCGCGTAATCATAACTCGGGCGGATCGCAAATTTTGTCGCTATATAAACCGATTTTAGCTTTAGGCCACCCCGAAAAAATTTCGAGTCAAGAGAGAAGGTTGCGTATGATCCAGTTTTTAAGGACCTCGATTTGAACAAACACAACGATCAATGGTCGCCCCCAATCTGGGTGCTGTCGCTCGGCGCGGGCCTGGCGCCATTCGCCGTGACTTTGGTTGCCCCGGCCATTCCCGCGATGGCAATCGAACTGAGGGCCGACTCAAACATCGCACAGCTCGTCCTATCTGTATTATTAATCTCAATCGCTATAGGACAGCTGGTCGCGGGGCCCCTCTCCGACCGGTTCGGTAGAAGACCATTGTTTCTGGGAGGCGCCATCGCGTATTGCTTGGCCGGGTTTGGCGCTGTGCACTCAGACACCATGGAGGGGATCATCTTTTTTAGGGTGATTCAGGGTCTCGGGGCCGCCGCTACGGTAGCAATGTCGAGGTCAATCGTGGTCGACTTCTACGGACGTGACCGGGCCGCGGGTGTTATGTCGACGATCATAGCGATGATGGCAATCATCCCGGTACTCGGTACCTCACTCGGTGGCGTGCTCACCGATCTGGTCGGCTGGCAAGGGTCGTTTTTTATGCTGGCGGTAACCGGCCTAATCCTCACCGGATCCGTGGGGACTCAGATCCAAGAGACCCATAAGCCTGAACACGTGTTTACCTTCAGGGATGCGTTGAGGGGATACCGCGAGCTCCTGAGTACTCATCGGTTCCTCGCGAGCTCGCTTACTACGGCGTTCCAGACCGCTGTCTTCTTTGCCATGATGGGTTTCATCGCTTACTCGTTCGAGCGGATGAACATCAGCCCCAAGGAGTTCGGGGTATGGATGGCAACCACGTCGGTCGGCTACGTGATCGGAAACCTAGCCAACAGGCGTCTCTTGGACCGTTACCGGATTGAGCTCATCACGTTTACCGGGGCGATCGCCTCTCTGGCGAGCCTCCTTCTCATGGAACTTTGGCACTACGCGGTCCCGAACTCACCAACAGGGCTGGCGATCCCGATGCTTCTGGTCGGGCTATCAAACGGGGTAATCATCGCCAACTCAATTATCATCGCCTCCTCGGCCATACCCAGACTGAGGGGCTCGGCGACTGGTCTCGTGGGCGCCATGCAGATGGGTGCCGGCGGAATCTCGGGGACGGTGGCGATTTGGCTGGGGGCCGATCAAAGCACCCACGTCGGGATATTCACATTGATCGTGATTAGCTTTTGCTCGCTGCTCTCCGCCTGGTGGTCTTCCAAACTCGAGCAGGTCCAGTAAATTAAAATCGATAGAACGGGCATTTCAAATTGCTTGTCCTAGTTACCGACGAAGACTGCAATATTATCGCGACCCGAGACCAGGAGAGCTCCCATGGATAGAAATAGATACGAAAAATATCAATCCGATATCATCGTTGACCTGCTAAAACAATACGACATCAAGCATATTTCGATGAATCCGGGTGCGAGCTTCCGGGGACTCCACGACTCGATAATTAATTATGGAGAGAATGACCCCGAGCTGATGGTCTGCCAGCACGAGGAAATTGCGGTGCAGATAGCCCACGGATATGCGAGAGCGACAGGCAAACCGATGGGTGTGATCTTACATAACCTGGTCGGGATGCTTCACGCTCAGATGGCGGTTTACTACGCCTACATCGACAGGGCCCCCATTTTCATCATGGGCGCCACCGGCCCGATGCATGAGGGTAAGCGGCGGCCACACATCGACTGGTCCCACTCCGCACTGGTGCAGGGCGAAGCGATGCGTAACTACACCAAATGGGACTATCAACCTCACGCAATCGAGGGGGTGCCCGAGAGTTTTATGCGGGCATATAGCACGATGGTGACAGAACCTGCTGGCCCTATATACATGTGCTACGACGCCTGGCTACAGGAAGAGAAACTTACCTGCGAAGACCTTGAGATGCCACCGGAAGATATGCAGAAGGCACCGGCACCGATGGGAGCGGATCCAACGACTCTCGGCACCATGGCGGACGTCATCCTGAGCGCCAAGCACCCCATTATCTTGGTCGACTTCATCGGCCGACAGCCAGGGAACTTCGAGAAGCTGGTAACGCTGGCGGAGACCCTGGGTTGTGGTGTGTGGGACATCAATAACTCGCTCGCGTTCCCGAACCAGCACCCGCTTTGTATCTCGCTAGACCATGAGTCACTGAAAAAGGCTGACGTGATTCTCGGGATCGATGTACGTGACTGGGAGAAACCAACCCACAAGCTGGTCTCTACCACCCGCGAGGTGACCTCCTACGTCCCCGAAAGCTGCGTCTGGATGGAGATTGGGTTTGCAGAGCTCGAGATGTCTGCCTGGGCGTTCGACTACGGTCGGTATCAGCCAAAGAAACACGTCGCACTTGGGGACCCTCGGCTCGCGATGCCCGAGCTGGCGAAGATTGCTCAGGCCAAGCTTGACGGAGACGCGGGTTTGGTCCGCACACGTGACGATCGTGTAGAGGCGTTTAGTGGCAGACACCATAAGATCTTTGCCGACTGGAAGGTATCGGCGGAATCCGAGCGTGGGTCCGACCCGATCAATTACGCCGAGCTCACCATGATCACGTGGGATGTGATTAAAGATGAGGACTGGGTCCTGGCCACGGGTACCGCCCGCGAGTGGGTCCGGAAGCTCTGGAATTTCGACAAACCATACAGGCATGCCGGCCGTTCGTTGGGGACCTCGACACAGATCGGGATGTCCCTCGGTGTTGGCCTGGCCTACCGTGGCACGAACAAGCTCGTGCTGAATTTCCAGCCCGACGGAGACCTCATGTACGACGCCGGTGCCCTGTGGACAGCAGCAAAGCACGAGATCCCTATCCTGATAATCATGTGTAATAACCGGGCCTACTACAACGACTGGGAGCACCAAGAGCGGATGGCTCACTTGAGGGGCACGGATGTAGAGAAGGCGCACATCGGGATGGACATCTTCGACCCAGAGCCAGACTTCGCGATTCTCGCCAAATCCATGGGTATGCACGGAGAGGGCGCAATTACCGACCCGTCGGAGATAGCTGGGGCACTCAGGCGAGCGATCGAGGTGGTTAAGTCAGGTAAACCTGCGCTCGTGGATATAGTTGTCGCTCACCGATAACGACCAACCGGGGCAGGACTCGGGCTGGGTCCTCGACTTCTGAACACGCCAGAGGCATAAAAATCCAGCGTCCGGAGTATACTTTGGGTAAATAAACTCAAAAATATCCTGTTTGATTAGGCGGACGAAGGTATGCAGTTTCATCTTAATGGCTATCACCCCGGTGATCCCCGTATCCACAGCCCACAAGACCGGGTTGTGGCCCCGCCCCTCAAGCGACCGCTCCCAACCCACTGTGACGTGATGATCGTTGGGTGTGGTCCTGCTGGCCTGAACCTGGCCGCGCAGCTCTCCCAGTTCGGTGATATCCACACCGTAATTACTGACCTGAAAGATGATCGCCTCACCGTTGGCCAGGCCGATGGGATGGCTTGTCGGACACTAGAGATGTTCCAGGCCTATGGTTTCGCAGGGCAGGTGGTACAAGAGGCCTACGGCGTCAACGAGGTCGCTTTCTGGAAGCCGGACCCTCGCAATCCCGAACACATTGCCCGGAGCAGCAAAATCGACGACGTCGAGGAGGATCTTTCCGAGATGCCTCACGTCATCATCAACCAGGCGAGGATTCATGATCACTTCCTGAGCGTGATGCGAAACTCTGCCGCCAAGAACGAACCGTTCTACTCGCGGAAATTGATCGGCCTGGTGGTCGACCACTCCGACGCGGATTACCCGGTAACGCTCACATTTGAGCGCGCCGTCACGCACTCACAATTCAACCGGGAGGTCGAGACCGTGAGATGTAAGTACGCGGTCGGGTGCGACGGCGCCCGAAGCCAGGTGAGAAAATCAATCGGTCACGAGCTGGTTGGTGACGCCCTGAATCAGGCCTGGGGCGTCATGGATATCCTCGCCGTCACTGACTTTCCGGACATTCGATTAAAAGCCGCTATTCAATCCATCAACGAGGGTAACGTGCTGATCATCCCTCGTGAGGGTGGGTACATGGTCAGGATGTATATCGAGCTCGACAAGCTCAAGCAAGACGAGCGTGTCGACCGGGAAAACATGACGGTCGATGTGCTAATTAAAGCCGCGAACCGCATCATGGCCCCCTACACTCTCGACGTAAAAGAAGTACCGTGGTGGAGCGTCTACGAGATCGGCCAGCGTCTGACGACCGCGTTCGATGACTCGCGAGATGGGCAATCCCCTCATGTTTTTTTGGCGGGAGACGCTTGCCACACCCACAGCCCAAAGGCGGGACAGGGATTAAATACCTCGGTAATGGATACCTGGAACCTCGGCTGGAAGCTGGCCCACGTCCTAACCGGAAGGGCCCCAAAGGAGCTACTCGCGACCTACTCCTCGGAGCGGGCTGATATCGCCAAGCAACTGATCGACTTCGACCGCGAGTGGTCGAAAATGTTCAGCTCGAAACCGAGGACTAAAGACAACCCAGACGGGGTTGACCCCGCCGAGTTCCAAAAATATTTCGAGCTGTTCGCCCGATTCACTGCCGGGGTAGGTATTCAATATAAACCATCGATTGTGGTGGGCAAAGATGATCATCAGAGCCTGGCGACGGGCCAACCTGTAGGGCAACGTTTCCACTCAGCGCCCGTGATCCGTCACGGTGACGCGAAACCCGTCCAGCTAGGCCACTGCCATACCGCCAACGGCGCGTGGCGGGTCTACGCGTTCGCTGGCTCGGACAACCCGGCGTCTGAGTCATGTCGGCTTCGAAAACTGACTCACTTCCTCGCGAATGATCCCGCGTCTCCAATAAAGAGACATACCCCGTCCGGGGCCGATTCTGATTCCGTAATAGACTTCAGGGCGGTGTACCAGACACCTCACCGTGAACTGGAGCGCAGTGATCTACATCCGTTCATGACCCCGATAAAAGGCGCCCTTGGGCTGAGGGATTATGAGAAAGTTTTTTGTGTAGACCATAGCTCACGACAAAACATCTACGACATGCGTGGTATCAGTAAGTCTGAGGGATGTGTTTTGGTCGTAAGACCCGATCAGTATGTGGCCGCAGTGTTACCATTGGACCGGCATCACGAACTTACTGACTTCTTCGGCCGATTCCTCATCGCCGTGTAGCGAAAGATGCTTTATCGTAACTTTACTTCCGAGGCTGAAATCAATGCCGAATATGATCCCGGCATGATCAGCGACCGGGTTCAAGCGATAGATCGATTCGAGCGAATGAGCGCCGCGGCGGCGAAGCAAATAACAAACTGGTACTCCTGTCAGTTTGGCCCGACCGAGGCGGAATACGTCGATGTCTTTCCGAGCGGTATTCCCAAAGGACCTGTCCACATTTTTATCCATGGCGGATATTGGCGTGCGCTGAGCACCAGAGAGTTCGCGTTTGTGGCTCAAGTGCTCGTGCAAAAGGGAATCACCGTCGTCCTGACGAACTACGGGCTTTGCCCGGATATACGTCTTACTGACATCGTTGACCAAACCCGTAGAGCGATCTCATGGGTGGCCCATAACGCCATAAAACTAAACATAGATAGTGGCAGATTCAGTCTTTCAGGTCACTCGGCTGGTGGTCACCTCGTTGCAATGATGCTCGCTACTGATTGGTCTGAGTATGGATTACCGCGAGACCTGATCAAGGGTTCAATTTCACTCAGTGGGCTGTTCGATTTGAGACCGTTCCTGCACTCCTGGCTGCAACCAACCCTGGCCCTTTCCGCAGCCGAAGTCGAGGACAACAGCCCATTATTTTTACCTGTATGCGCCCAAGCCAAGGTGACACTGCTATACGGAGAACTCGAACAGTCTGAGTTCGCGCGCCAATCACTCGCCTACTCAGAACATCTGGCCTCCAATAATGTCACCGTCGACTGTCTAGCCGTCGAAAAAGCAGATCACTTCACTGTGCTGGACCTCTTCCTTCAAGAGGAAAGCGATTTTGTGAAGGAAATAGTGCGCTTTGGGCAAGAAGATTCTCCTAGCTAGAATTTAGATACTAACCACACCTCGTTAGGTTCAATGTCGGAGGTGGACTCTATAAACTCTATGCATTCAGTGCCCCTTAATTTTTAGACACACGGACCAGCGCAGCCAATCCATGATGAAGGAGTTAATAATGTCTCGCGACACTATCCTGTTTGACATCAACGAAACCGTGCTTGATCTCTCCTCACTCAAACCATTATTTGCAGAGAGCTTCGGAAGCACAGAAATCACTGCCACCTGGTTCTCGATGCTACTTCACAGCTCGAACGTTTGTGCCCTGACTGGCGTGAGGAGCGATTTTGGGTCACTGGCTGGCACCATGTTAGATACGCTGGCAGCGCGCATGGGACTGGAGCTAGGACACGATGGTAAGCAAGAGATTCTGGGCACA
>MDTB01076040.1_pt1 | contig 13697 bp, 16 predicted proteins | sample 811161 | NCBI WGS metagenome assembly MDTB01 (sample SAMN05326650, study PRJNA326480) | marine metagenome | isolation source: seawater | place: Mediterranean Sea | collected 2009
AATGGTGGGTCGTCTGGGGTTCGAACCCAGGACCAACGGGTTAAAAGCCCGGTGCTCTACCAGCTGAGCTAACGACCCATGCCTCCGAAGGATGCGAATTGTAGTCATCCGCCGATAACGAAACAAGCGCGAAGATACATAGATTAACCACTGCGCAACATTGCTCTGTTCAGTCTACTCGATCCACCCCGTAGCAGTCTCGTCGGCCCTCAATCGCCATCGTTCACCTCTACTTAAAAAGGGTTAGAGCCGTTTGTCTTTCAGCCGCTCCCGAAACTTACGCCATGCAGATACGTATTAGACGTATCGAGTCGGATCCGGCATCTGCGATGCCAGAAACCCTTGGCGGCGAATATGACAGCTATCGCAGACTCCGCACGCTCGCCCCTGTGAATCTGCTCCGTAACATGACACGGTTATGGAGTAATCTACTCCCAGCGCCAGCCCCTGCTGAATAATCTCTGCCTTACTTAACTGAATCAGCGGCACATGAATCGTCAGTTGCTGTTGTTCCACACCGGCCTTCGTTGCCAAGTTGGCCATAGTCTCAAAAGCGTTAATAAATTCTGGCCGACAATCTGGATAACCAGAGTAGTCTACGGCGTTGACTCCAACAAAAATGTTTCGCGCCCCAAGCACTTCAGACCACGCCAAAGCCAAGGAGAGAAAGACCGTGTTGCGAGCAGGCACGTAGGTAACAGGAATTTCATCAGATGGGGGCGGCGGTGCGTCACTGATGGGTAGGTCAATAGCGCAGTCGGTTAACGCAGAGCCGCCAAACTGGCTTAGGTCGATGAGCAACGTGCGATGCTCTTTCACACCAGCTCGCTCGGCAACACGACGCGAAGCATCAAGTTCAGACTTGTGACGCTGACCATAGTCAAAGCTAAGGGTATAACAGTCAAACCCTTGGCTCTGAGCCATAGCTAGGATGGTCGCCGAGTCCAAGCCGCCAGACAAAAGTATGATCGCTTTCGATGTCATTCTTACCCTTCCAGGCTAGTACGGCCTTTTGTATTTTTCTCTTTCCGCATGAGCCTGCCAAGTCAGCCTATGCGCTCCAGTCGTCAGCAGTTGACTGTTACCGACTAGTAACCCGGCTGATCGCCCCACAAAATCTTGTGTAGTTGCAATTGCATACGCACAGCCAAACGATCCGCGACTATCCAATCAGCTAATTGGCGAGGCTCCAATTGATCGTGACTTGGCGAGAACAAGACATCGCTCACGCGCTCGCCTAACTGGTATTCGTCACAGCGCATTCGCGCCCAGTCATAATCTTCGCGACTGCAGATGACAAATTTTACTTGATCCCATGGTTGCAAATACTGCACGTTATCCCAGAGGTTACGGTGTACTTCTGCCGACCCTGGCGTCTTCAGATCCAGTACTTTAACCACCTTGGCTGGGACCGACTCGATACTTAATGCCCCGCTGGTCTCGAGGGATACCGTCTTACCCAGTTCCAACAACCTTTGCATCAATTCAATGCTCTTTCCCTGAGCTAGCGGTTCACCGCCAGTGACCGTGACGTGCTCGACACCGTAACCGGCCACAGTCTCTAGAATGTCATCGAGTTGGCGAATTTCACCGCCTGAGAAGGCGTACTCGCTATCGCAGTAAACACAGCGCAGTGGACACCCTGTAAGACGAACAAATGCTGTTGGAATGCCAACGGTATTCGCTTCACCCTGTAAGGATAAAAAAATTTCGGTGATGCGGAGTTGCGACAAAATTGACTTCGACAGCAGCGGCTTAGGGATACCGTTATTCTATCGCTTCGCTGTACTTCTGTGCGAGTCCCGCCGCTGAACTTTGTGGATACTCAGACTGCACCTGCGCGAGATACTTTTTCGCTTGCGCTGTATCCCCCAGCGCGTGATATAGCACTCCAAGCTTATACAAAGCGTCAGGTACCTTCTGATGATCGGGATATAGCCTAATCACCTGCACGAAATTCTGTCGTGCGCGTTCCTGATCTTCTAATGCTAGATATAACTCACCGAGCCAGTAAAAGGCATTTGGCGTGTACTGCCCATTCGGGTATTGAACAATTATTTGTTCGAAGGCTGCAGCAGAGCTTTCAAATTGGCGCTCGCGCAGCATGCCAATCGCCAATACATAGGCCTCTCGTTCTGTTTTAGGCTGGGTAGGCGCACTATTTTCCGCGCCCCCTGCATTTGCAGCATCCACCCCACCCTCGTCAACTTGAGCAAGTGCCGATTCTGCAGCCACACCAATCACCGACTCACCTACGGTGTCCAGACCTAGGTTGGGACTTTTCGCTATGACCTTACCAACACCAAGCGCAGCCACCCTGCGGTCTAAGTCGAGATAATGCTCACGCTGTTGGCTTTGCAGTTTTTGCAGCAAATACCCTTGCTCTTCCAGTCGGCCACTCATTTGCTTGACCTGCTGCTGCAAGATTTGCATTTGTATAAACATTTGCTGCAGCGAAGCAGCCGACGAGCTGTCAGCGCCAGTCGACGCCCCGCCAGGCGCTCGCGTATTACTTGGTGTCGGCACCTGAGACTGCACCCGAGAATAAGCTGGCGCCCAAAGAGCTTCATCTTCCGCATCAAGATATGCAGCAGCCTGCTCTGTTTCAGCTCTTTGTCTGGTGGACGCTGATGCAGCGGCTTTTGCCTCGGCGCCCAACGCTTCTTGTACTGGAACTGCCGCAAGCGACGTAGCCGATTGAACCCCAAGAATTAGACAAATAACCCCTATCAGGCCTCTGCGAGGAGCAACCGAAATAGCCTGCCATGATGTTTTCAACCAGCGCTTTCCAGCCGCCTGCGCTCTTTTGCCTGTGGACTCAGCAGGCATGCGCCATGGGTTGCCGTTGTTCAAAACACTCATCACTACCATCTCGTGCTCACCGATCTTTAGGGCGGGTTAGAAGTAGCTGACAACCGCCCGACGATTGCGAGCCCAAGCCGAGGCATCATGGCCTGGGTCTTGCGGTCGCTCTTCACCATAGCTAACCACTTCAATCTGCCCAGCGCTGACTCCCGCGGCCAACAAAAAGCTGCTTACCGCGTTGGCACGGCGTTCACCCAGTGCCAAGTTGTATTCGCGGGTGCCGCGTTCGTCACAATGTCCAGTGACCAAAACTCGGCGATCTGCATTGCGACGCAGAATCTGTGCATGCAATTCCAATGCGGCCAGGTCTTGAGCACTTAAGATGGCTTGGTCATAAGCAAAATAAAAGGTCCGCGATAGCGGGCGGCCAAACGCGTCGAGCGGGGTCGTATCATCTGCCGCGAAATCTTTTGACACTTCCTCCACAGCTTCAACCGCTGGAGCAACAACTTCTGGGGTAGCGGCCACTGGTGCTTGTTGCTCGACAGGCTCCGTTGCCCGGGTGGCACAAGCTGTCAGGATGAGGGCCAGAAGTAGCCCAGCAGCACCTCGATATAGTTTTTCTCGAATTAGCATGTATATCTCCTAAATTGTATTCGGGACACTTGTGGTCGACGCGATCCCATCGACGGGATCATAAATGTGCCTACATATTCATTTTGATATTTGTATTATTTTTGCGCTTTTTCATACGCTTTTATTCCCTCAGGCCAGCATGCTTCTAGTTCTGCTCAATCACGTCATCCAAAAAGGGTGACCAAGCAGGCTCACGTACATCGCCTGACGACGAGGGCAAACGATACTTAACCCTTCCGTCAATAGATACTACCGCGAGAATCCCTCTGCCCTGATCCTGGGTTGCGTACATTAGCATGGTGCCATTAGGCGCCAGCGATGGCGACTCATCCAGATCGGTTTCCGTAAGCACCAGCAGATTTTCCCTAGCGAGATCTAGCCATGCAATATGAAAAACTCCTCGCCGGCGATGGACAAAGACCAAATGGCGTCCATCAGGCATGATTCGCGCGCGCGCGTTGTAATCGCCGATAAAGGTCAGCCGCTCAAGGAAATTCGTGGCTAGCTCCATCTGATATATTTGCGGTCGCCCCCCTCGGTCAGAGGTGAATATGATGGAACTGCCGTCGGGCGACCAGGAAGGCTCAGTGTCGATAGCAGGGTGGCGAGTGATCCTGCGCAACTTGCGATCGTCCAAACTCATAACAAAGATTTCCGGGTCACCTCCCCGCGACAACACCATGGCCAGGCTTTTGCCGTCCGGCGAAAAAACTGGCGAGCCATTGATGCCTGAGAATTGCGTTAGTCGTTCGCGATAGGAACCATCTAGGCTTTGCAAAATGATACTTGGACGCCCAGTTTCAAAAGAGACGTAAGCGACCGACTTGCCATCAGGCGCCCAACTCGCTGACAAGATGGGTTGATCCGATGTGTATAGCGTTCGTGGGCGTTCACCATCGACGTCTGCAACCTCGAGCCGAAAACGAGCATCGGGGGTGCCATTGTTCTCTACCAAGACGTATAGCAACTTGGTGGAAAATGCACCGCGCACACCGGTAATTTCTGCGTAAGCAAGATCTGCAATTTTATGCCCTAGGTCACGCCACTGCGCCACGCTACTGCCACGCAGCCGCTTTTCCATTACCAGACGCTCGGCCACTACATCATAGAGTTCGAACTCGACCACTACCTCGCCCGCAGGCGTTAACTCAGCTCTGCCAATTAGCAAATAGGCAGCGCGCAGCAAACGCCAATCACGAAAGAACACCTCCTCCCGTGTTGTTGGGTAAGAGAGCATATTTTCTGAGAACATCGGGTCGAATTGACCACTGCGAACTAGATCGAAAGCGACTACTTTCGACAAATTGGCTTCCTCGCCAAGCCCTTCACCAAGCTCAAACGGCACCACAGCCACGCGGATCGGTTGATCGATGCCGCGGTCAATAACAATGGTATCCAAGCTCGCTTGGGTTGATTGGAACATGTATACGCAAAGTAGAACTGCCAAAAAGTATTTATTCATAGTCCTCTCACCAAGCCGAACTCCCCAAAATAGTCCCCAATAAGACAAGTGTTAGCCATACGTTGGGCATTCTGGCCCTTTAGCGCCTTCATCATTGTGTTCCACTGCAATTTATCTGGCCTGTTGATCACGGCTTAGGTTAACGCATCAAATCCTGAGGTTCGAAAAGAAAACGGAAACGTCGAAAGTATGCTTCAAATTGACGATTCTCTGCGGGCACCACAAACCGTTTTGCGCCGCGAATGGCTTGTTCCGCAGATCGATCGAATGCAGCGTTGTTAGACCCTTCTATCAATGTCACGGAGACGATTTCTCCAGTAGGAACAAGCTCTATAACAAACAGCGCCTTCATACCATTGCGGGCGCTGGGCGGTCGGCTCCAGTTGCGCCAAACCCGCTCGTAAATCCCGTTGCGATAACTGCTAACTATCTCTTGGTTATCTTCCTGGCTTAACTCCAAAGCCTCTTCAGCCATAGATTCTTGCAACCTGGTCTGATCCAAATCGCCAAGCGCTGCAAGACGCCGAGCGCGCATTTCTGCCTTGCGCTGTTGACGCGCCAGCTCTGCCTCGGCTTCAAGGTCGCGCGTTTGTGGCAGTGGTTCGGATGTCGCAGGCTTAGGCTCGGGCGCCTGTGGTTTCGCCGCGGGCTTTGCTGCCGGCATGGTCTTTGGTACTACGGTGGCGCGAGGCTTGGCCTGCAGCATAATTAACTTTGCTTTAACCGCTTTCGGTGTGACCACCTGGGCAACTTCATCTGACGGTTGCGTGGCCCGAGAAATAACTACTACCAACGCCCCATGCAGCGCCAAAGCGAGCAACAAAGGCAATGAATAAACGCGTAGGGCCGACCGCATCAACCTGCCTCCCGGATCAACCTTCGACGATTACTGGATCAGTGATCAAACCAACGCTTTCTGCACCGGCAGCCTGAAGAACCGTCATTACTCGCACCACTTCGCCATAATTCAGTTGTTGATCCGCTCTTATGTATACAGGCAAATCGGTGCGAGCCCGCAAAATTTTGCCTGCTTGCTCTTGCAGTGAAAATATCGTTACCCGAGTGCCATCCTCACCGTTTTCGGCAATGCTTTGTGTCCCTACATTCATAAATAGGGCCCCGTCCGCCCGCATAGATACCACTAGGGGATCAGATTCCTCAGCTTCAATGGACTGAGATGGCGCGTTAGGCAAATCCACCTTGACCCCTTGAGTAAGCAATGGCGCCGTGACCATGAAGATCACCAACAGCACCAACATCACATCGATATAAGGCACAACGTTGATTTCTGACATAGGTTTGCGTCGAGAACTCATATCAAACCCCTAGTCTTTTTGCGCGTACCCAGCGCGCCCATGCGCAGCCCGGTGCAAAATAGCTAACACCTCATCACTGAAACCTTCATACGACTTCATCAGCGAATCCACCTGGGAGGAAAAACGGTTGTAGCCAATCACCGCCGGAATCGCAGCAAATAGACCCATGGCTGTAGCAATAAGCGCTTCGGAGATGCCGGGAGCCACTGAAGCCAACGTCGCTTGACTCATAGTTGCCACCGACCGAAACGAATTCATGATGCCCCAAACGGTGCCAAACAAACCGATGTACGGGCTGGTCGAGCCAACAGTGGCAAGAAACGGTAAGTGGGTTTCCATTCGCGCTTCCTCACGCATCAGCGCTAGACGCATAGCCCGCTGCACACCTTGCATGATCGCTTCAGCGTCGGCTCCAGATTGATCAGAGAGCTTTGTGTACTCGCCAAAACCGGCCACAAACAAGCTCTCTACGCCATTCAAGCCTTCATCTTTAGATAACTCCGCATATAAGTCTCGCAAGTCGATGCCAGACCAAAAGTGGTCTTCAAACGCATCGATTTCCTGGCGCGCCCGACGCAATAGCATCCAGCGCTGAAAGATCATCATCCAACTCACTACCGACGCAATCAGCAGCAGCAGCATAACGCCCTGCACTAGCAGACTGGCGTTAGCAATTAACTCAAAGACTGATAATGGTTGTGGCAATGTCTACCCCCTCGTTTAAATCCTAATCAATGCCTAACTGATCTTGCTCTGGTGTCGTCGCCGGCTTGGAATCGTTAACCAGACTGTCCGGTGCAGGCAAACCAAAATGCGTATAGGTTTTTACCGTCGCGACCCGCCCTCGAGGAGTTCGCATCAAGAATCCTTGCTGAATGAGGTATGGCTCCAGCACATCTTCAATTGTGCCCCTCTCCTCGCTTATCGCTGCAGCTACAGCATCTAAACCTACCGGCCCTCCCGAGAACTTATCGATGATGGCAAACAACAGGCGGCGGTCCATTGCATCAAAACCGAGCTTATCCACGTTCAGTAAATCCAGCGCCTGGTCGGAAATCGCGGCGCTAACTACACCATTACCCTTAACCTGTGCGACATCCCGCACGCGCCGTAACAACCTATTACTGATCCGCGGGGTACCTCTTGAGCGACGTGCAATTTCTGCTGCTCCGTCCGTTTCAATGGCCAGCTCGAGCTTATGCGCTGAGCGCATCACAATGTCCGAAAGCTCGCCGACACTATAGAACTCGAGCCGTTGTACAATGCCAAAACGGTCACGCAGCGGGCTGGTTAACAACCCTGCCCGAGTCGTCGCACCAACCAATGTGAACGGCTGCAACTCAAGTTTCAGCGATCGCGCTGCGGGCCCTTCACCGATCATTATATCGAGCTGAAAATCCTCCATGGCGGGATAGAGAATTTCCTCGACCACAGGGCTAAGACGATGAATTTCGTCGATAAACAACACGTCGCCAGCATCCAAGTTGCTGAGCATGGCAGCCAGATCACCAGGCTTTTCCAGCACCGGCCCTGAAGTGGACTTTAGCGAGGCGCCCATTTCACGCGCGATAATATTCGCCAGGGTTGTCTTACCCAGCCCCGGAGGCCCAAAGATAAGAGTATGGTCCAGGGTGTCCTTTCGACGACGGGCAGCTTCGATAAATATCGCCATCTGCTCTTTAACTGCGGCCTGACCAATGTACTCGTTCAATAGGGCAGGTCGTAAAGCCCGGTCTAAACCCACATCTACGCTGTCCTGCTTGGGCGAGACAAAGCGGTCAGGTTCAATAGCCATTATTGCCTCCTCGCATTCACCTTTGGACAAAATGTATTAGGACGGTCTAGTGTGTCTATCAAGAGACTCATCAAGACCCCCGGGCAAACTTTCGTAGCACCCATGACACTAATTGCTCGGTGCTCACATCCTGCCCCTGTTGCTCATTACTCAGCATTTCGTACGCAGCTGCTACGGCCTCGCTCGCCTGATTCGCTTTATAGCCCAAAGCCTGCAAGGCTTCCTCGGCTTCCTGGGCGTTCGCACGCGATATTTTACGCGAGGGCGCACTTACTGCTTCGCCCCACGCATGAGGCAAGAGATCGTTCAAGCGAGACTTCAACTCGACCATCAAACGCTCAGCAGTTTTCTTGCCCACCCCTGGCACTTGAGTAAGTACCCCGATGTTGTTGTCCTGCACCGCTGCCGCTAAGGCGGCAGCATTAATATTCGATATCAGCGCCAAGGCCATCTTTGGTCCGACTCCATTTATGCGGATGAATGCACGGAACAGGTCTCGTTCGGCTTGGTCGACAAAGCCGTAGAGCAGCTGAGCATCTTCTCGAACCACCATATGCGTGCTCAGCAGCAGCTCGGCACCAACTTGGCAAGCGCCGCCATTAGGGCCGCTAAACGCCAATACCTGGCCGCTTACCTCAACTTCATAGCCAACCCCAGACACATCAACGATTAATTGATTGCCGTCAACCGAAGCTACTGAACCATGGAGTCTGCCTATCAAGCGATACGCCTCTAAAGACTACTGAGCGACGAAGTATTGACGTGGCATAAGGCAATCGCAAGGGCATCTGCCGCATCTGCCTGCGGATTGCCGGGAAGGCTCAATAACACTCGAACCATATGCGCAACCTGCTCTTTGTTTGCTCGACCCGTGCCGACAACAGCTTGCTTTACACTTCGCGCTGCGTATTCGTGAACAGGCAGTCCAGCTGCCACGGCAGCGGCAATGGCAACACCTCGAGCTTGCCCAAGCTTAAGCGCTGATGAGGCATTTTTTGCCATGAATATCGATTCAATGGCTGCAATCGTTGGGCGGTATTCAGCTATCACCTCACTCAACCCGGAATAAATGGTCCCTAACCGTTCTGGCAGCTCCCCATTGCGCGAGACGATACGGCCACTCGCTATATAGGTGATCGAGCGCTGCTGGATTTCCAGGATGCCGTAACCCGTCATTCTGGACCCTGGGTCGATACCAAGAACACGTTGGCTTAGCGACACAATCCGACCCGTAGGCCTAAACGTGATCCATTACTCATAGGCCTCCGCTGGAAACTCACCGTTGCTATACACTTCCTGCACGTCATCCAAATCTTCGAGCGCATCTATCAAAGTCAGCACCTTGCGCCCTTGATCCGGATCACATTCGCTAGTGGTGGACGCGACCATGGTGACTTCCGAGTGATCAGGAACATGTCCTGCATCATTGAGCGCGGCAACCACCGAAGCCAAATCTTCCCAGGCTGTCGTTACCGTAATCGCGCCTTCTGCATCGCTTTCAATGTCCTGGGCCCCTGCGTCTAAGGCCACCTCCATTAGTACTTCTTCGTCAAACCCTGGCGCAAAACTAATTACTCCCTGACGTGCAAACAGGTATGCAACAGATCCGTCGGTGCCTAAGTTACCGCCGTATTTGTTAAAAGCATGGCGAACCTCAGCTACGGTGCGATTGCGATTATCCGTCATGGCTTCCACCAGAATTGCCACACCACCATTGGCATAGCCCTCGTAGACTAACTCTTCAACATCGTTACCCTCGCCGCCGCCAGCACCGCGCTGAATGGCTCGATCTATGGTGTCTTTAGGCATATTAGCGCCCAGCGCTTTATCAACCGCAGCGCGCAAACGTGGATTGTCTTCAACCACACCGCCGCCAAGTCTCGCGGCCACTGTAATTTCCCTAATGAGTTTGGTGTACAGCTTGCCGCGCTTCTTATCTTGTGCGGCTTTACGGTGCTTAATGTTTGCCCATTTACTGTGGCCCGCCATGTCTACCCTCCTCGCGGTCGTTCACTTGATCGCCCCTACTTAGGTGCGACCATAGGATGCGTTGCTCTGTCTGCCTCAATCTATTCGCCTACTTCCAACGCCCCAGTTAATAAGATCCCAGCTCAACGCGGAATACTAACGCCCCCATGAGCAGCACAGCTCGACCCTATAAACCCTAGGCCCTGCACAGGAAGGGCGCTTTGCTTTGGCTTAACTAAATACTTAGGTTTCTTTAGCGGTCGCTGGCATGCGCAGGCGAATGTTCAAGTCGCGCAGTTGCTGCTCCTCTACAGTGCCTGGCGCCGCCATCATGACGCATGCTGCGCTTTGGGTTTTCGGAAATGCAATCACCTCTCGAATGGACTGACTGTGGGTCATAAGCATCACCATGCGGTCGAGCCCAAGCGCAATGCCGCCATGCGGTGGACAACCATACTGCAGCGCATCTAACAAAAAGCCGAATTTTGCCTGACCGTCTGCATCCATCTTGAGCACATCAAATACTGCGCTTTGCATCGTGCTGTCGTGAATTCGCAGAGAGCCTCCGCCCAGCTCATAGCCATTGAGTACAACATCATAGGCCGCCGCTTGTGCGGCGCTAGGGTTTTCTAACAGCTCTTGCGGCGTGCAGGTTGGTCGCGTAAATGGATGATGCTCCGCGCTGTAGTTGCCATCGCTGCCTTTTGAGAACATTGGCCAATCAACAACCCAACAAGGTTTGTAGCTGCCCTCAAGCAAACCTAGGTCTTTACCCAACTCATTCCGCAATGCGCCCATAGAATCGTTCACTACCTTGGCATCGTCTGCGCCGAAAAAGACGATGTCTCCAGTCTGCGCGTTAACTCGACTAAGCACCGCTTCAACCACATCATCAGGAATGAACTTGAGGATCGGCGACTGCAATCCTGCCGGACCAGCAGCCCGATCATTCACCTTCACGTAGGCGAGGCCTTTTGCGCCGTATCGACCAACAAACGAAGTGTAATCGTCAATGACCTTGCGTGATAAAGAGGCCGCCCCAGGCGCATGCATGGCTACCACTCGGCCATTAGAGTTGTTGGCTGGGCCGTTGAATACTTTGAACTCTACGTCTTTAAAGAGATCAGCCACGTCTACCAAGCGCAGTGGGTTGCGCAGGTCAGGCCGATCAATACCAAAATCACGCATCGACTCATGCCAGGTGAGCACGGGAAACTCGCCGAGATCAACATCTAGTATCTGTGTAAAAACGGAACGCAGCATGGCTTCAGTCATGGTCATGACGTCAGTTTGAGACACGAAAGACGCCTCGATATCGATCTGGGTGAACTCTGGTTGGCGGTCGGCGCGCAAATCTTCGTCGCGATAACAGCGCGCGATTTGATAGTACCGGTCCATCCCCGACATCATGAGTAGCTGCTTGTACACCTGGGGCGATTGCGGCAGAGCAAAAAATTCTCCCGGATGGGTCCTGCTGGGAACAAGATAATCTCTTGCGCCTTCTGGAGTCGCACGTGAAAGCGTTGGAGTTTCTATATCCCAATAGCCGTCCGCTTCCAAAAAACTACGTACGGCACTGGTAATGCGTCCGCGCAGCTGCATTTTTTGCTGCATTTCCGGGCGACGCAAGTCCATATAGCGATAGCGCAGGCGTACATCCTCACCTGCATCAGAGTACTCATCTAGCTGGAATGGCGGCGTCTCGGCGCTGTTCAAAATTGTCAGCTTTTTTCCTAACACTTCTACTTCGCCTGTGAGCATATCTGCGTTTATCGTGCCTTCAGGGCGCGCGCGCACGATACCTGTCGCAAGCAAAACGAATTCGTTACGCACAGCATCGGCGGTTGCAAAACTTGCTACTGTGTCGGGATCGAATACGACTTGCAGGATTCCCTCTCGATCTCGCATATCGAGAAATATCACTCCCCCATGGTCTCTACGACGATGCACCCAGCCACAGATCGTCACCTGGGTTCCGATATCGGAAGCCCTCAATTCGCCACAGTAATGGCTGCGCATTGTCGTCCCCTTAGTTTGAATACTGGCACTCAGAATGCCCGTCCTACCAATGTTGTTTGGCAAGAATGTTGTTTGGTAAGAATGTCGCTGGGTAAGTTAGCTACCGCTATCTGATGAAGAATTGTCGCCGCCGGATGTCCCGGCAACGTTTTTCTTTTTGCCCGACTTAAAATCCGTCTCGTACCAACCGCCGCCTTTCAAACGGAAACCTGCAGGAGAAATTATCTTTTTTAGGGTGTCTTGCGAGCAGGCAGGACATTTCGTCAGTGGGGCATCACTTAAACGCTGCACTGTCTCGAGATGATGTGAGCAACTCTCACACCGATATTCATAAATTGGCATTGTTTCTCTTTGGAAATTTGCATGGTCAACGCTTCATGATCTTAAAAAAGTCAGTAAAAATACAGTGATTTTGCTCCTCTTTGTTGCGAGCGCGAATTTGATCAGCTATAACACTGCCATCAAGCAGGAGGCCTGTTTGATGGCTCTTTTTTGTGACCTTTCGATTAGAGGAGGTCCTAACGTAGTCGCAGCATCGGACCAGGATCACCCAATGTGGGCTCGCAAGCGGTACGATCGACTGAACTAACCCTCGGTGGTTAGCACGGATCTTACGCAGACGAGTTTCGTTGGCGTAGCGACAACGTTAGACGGCAATCTGTCGACCGGTTTAGTTGCTGGCATGCAGATAGACCACACAGAGATGTTGAGGGCTTTGACAAAGGAACGTCGTGAAACCCCAGTTGCTTCGGAGCAGTTCTAGACCGAAGCATAGAGTGGAATCGCACTGTTTAATCAATAAGAAGGATCAGTATATGGCTACCAAGAAAAAGGCTCCTGTTAAGAAAACACCAGCTAAAAAGCCTGCGGCGAAGAAGGCCGCTGTCAAGAAACCGGCCGCGAAAAAGGTTGCTGCTGCACCTGCTGTCAAGCGCAAGCCGGGTATCAGGGCAAAAATGACCAAGACTGCTATCTTGAATGAGATTGCTGCCAACACCGAGCTCAGCCGAGGGCAAGTTACTGCTGTAATGGATGAGCTGGAATCGGTCATTGAGCGCCACATCCGTAAGCGTTCTGTTGGCGAGTTTACGCTGCCTGGCTTGTTAAAAATTAAGTCCGCCAAGCGTCCAGCTACGAAAAAGCGCATGGGCCGAAACCCTGCTACGGGCGAAGAGATTGTTATTCCAGCGAAACCGGCGACTACGCGAGTTCGCGTTACACCGCTCAAAAAGCTCAAAGACATGATCCTCTAACACATCATTTAAGGCGAAAAGATCGCCTCACGATGGAAAAGCCGGTCTTACAGATCGGCTTTTTTATTTCGCAACCACGGGCTTGAGTTAGTTTACTAGGCAGGTGTCTAATTACTCTTCTGCCACTTGCAGACCGCTCCTAGCCAAACCGTTGAGAACCCCATGCGCCAATCCCAACTGCTTCTCCCCACGTTAAAAGAAGACCCCGCAGATGCGGATGTAGTGAGTCATCGACTGATGCTGCGTGCCGGGTTGATTCGACAGCTTTCCAGCGGCCTTTACACCTGGTTACCTTTGGGGCTGCGAGTACTGCGCAAGATCGAAGCGATCATTCGTGAGGAGATGAATGCTAGCGGCGCTCAGGAAGTACTAATGCCCGTTGTGCAACCGGCCGAGCTATGGGAAGAAAGCGGCCGCTGGCAAAAAATGGGTGCCGAAATGAT
>MDTB01011798.1_pt1 | contig 13696 bp, 25 predicted proteins | sample 811161 | NCBI WGS metagenome assembly MDTB01 (sample SAMN05326650, study PRJNA326480) | marine metagenome | isolation source: seawater | place: Mediterranean Sea | collected 2009
TAAATTTAGAAATTGTAAAATCTGATCTAGAAAATAATTTATTGTATTTAAAAGGCTCAATACCAGGTTCAAAGAATTCAACTGTGCTTTTAAGAGAGTCAGTAAAAAATGTTACTAGAAAAACAATTAAAGAAAAACATGAAGCAAAAGTTAAAGCTGCAGCTGCAAAGAAAGGTAAAAAATAGATGAAATTTCCACTTCTAAGCATAGACGGCTCAAAAACAGACACAATAGAAATCTCTGATAAATTGGTTAAATTAAAAGTTAATCATAAGTTAATTAAATTTGTTATTGATTGGCAATTAAATCACGCTAAACCGAGAACAGCAAAAACGAAGCAAAGAAATGAAATAAAAGGTTCTACAAAAAAAATAGCTCCACAAAAAGGTGGTGGAGGAGCAAGACATTCTAGTAAAAAAGCTCCATTATTTGTTGGTGGAGGTGTCGCTCATGGTCCCAAAGGAGCTGCTTACAAAGTCAAAAAAATAAATAAAAAAGTTCGAAAACTAGCTTTGGCTCAAACGTTATCTAAAAAAAATTCGGATAAAAGTTTACACATATTAGCCGATGTTAAAAAAGAAATTAAAAAAACAAAAGAATTTAATAAATTTCTAGAAAAAAATAAATTAGCAAGTGTTTTGATTATTTCTGACACTGATTCTATGAAAAATATTGATAAATCTGCTCGTAATATTAAGAACTTAAAATTAATTAAAGATGAAGGCACTAATATTTATGACTTATTTAAATATAAAAACGTAATAATTACATCTTCATCAGCAAAAAAGATTCAAGAAAGAATATTAAATGAAAAAAATTAATTATATAGACTCAATTAAAAATCCAATAATAACTGAAAAAGCTACGATTTTGTCAGAACAAAATAAAACTGTTTTTAAAGTTCATGATAAAGCAAATAAAAAAACTATTAAGAAAAATATAGAAAAACTATTCAAAGTTGATGTAATAAAAATAAATATAATAAATCAAAAATCTAAACTTAAAATGAAACAAGGAAAAAAATCTATCAAAAGTGGATATAAAAAAGCAATAATAACTCTCAAAAAAGGTCAGAGCATAGATCTAACTACTGGAATTTAACAATGGCATTAAAAACTTTCAAACCATATACAAAATCTACTAGAGGCACTGTTGTTCTTGACAAAAGCAATTTGTGGAAAGGTGCTCCCTACAAGCCTTTAACCAAAGGTCAGAATTTTACTGGTGGAAGGAACAATAATGGCCGAATTACTTCTAGGCATATTGGAGGAGGTTCTAAACATAAATATAGAGTAATTGATTTTTATAGAAAAAAGAAAAACGTCCCTGCTACTGTAGAAAGAATTGAGTACGATCCTAATAGAACAGCACATATTGCATTAATAAACTATAAAGATAATGAAAAAGCTTACATAATAAGCCCGCAGGGATTAAAGCAAGGAGATGTAATTGAGGCAGGTAAAAATGTAGAAATTAAAGTTGGAAATTCTTTAGAATTAAGAGATATCCCTCCTGGAACTTCAATACATAATGTAGAATTGATACCTGGAAACGGTGCAAAATTAGCTAGGTCAGCTGGTTCTTCAGTAACTTTATCAGGATATGATGGAGACTATGCTATTTTAAAACTTTCTTCAGGAGAAACAAGGAAAGTAAGTAGTTCATGTATAGCAACAATTGGAACTGTTTCTAATCCTGATCAGAAAAATATTAAAATAGGTAAGGCAGGAAGAAACAGATGGCGGGGAAAGAGACCTCAGACTAGAGGTGTAGCGATGAACCCAGTCGATCATCCACATGGTGGAGGTGAAGGTAAAACATCTGGCGGCAGAAGCCCGGTATCTCCCTGGGGACAATCAGCTAAAGGACTAAAAACGAGAAGACCAAAAAGAAGTGATAATTTAATTATTACAAGAAGAAAGAAAAGGAAAAAATAATGACTAGATCTGTTTGGAAAGGCCCATTTGTTCATCCGAGTTTATTAAAAAAGATTGATAAACTTAAAGATGCCCCAAACAAAAAACCAATAAAGACATGGTCAAGAAACTCAACAATTATTCCTGATTTTGTTGGACATAGTTTTATGATTCATAATGGAAGATCATTTATACCTATTACAGTTTCAGAAGAGATGGTTGGTCATAAATTGGGTGAGTTTGCACCAACAAGAACATTTAAGGGACATACACCAGCAGATAAAAAAGCAGCAGCACCAGCAACTAAACCAGAGGCAGACAAAAAATAATGGAAAAAAATACATCTTTAGTCAAAGCCATAAATAAAAACGTAAGGACTAGTCCTAGAAAATTAGCTTTAGTTTGTAATTTTATAAAAGGAAAAAAAGCTGATGTTGCCTTAAGAGATTTAGAATTTTCTAGAAAAAGGATTGCCAAAGATGTCAGCAAAACTGTAAAATCTGCTATATCCAATGCCGAAAATAATTATCAATTTGATATAGATAACCTATTCGTTAAAGAGGCCTACGTAGGTAAGTCATTGGTTATGAAAAGATTTAGACCTAGAGCTAAAGGAAGAGCAAGTCCAATTAAGAAACCATTTAGCAGGATAACTATTATATTAGAGGAAAAAAAGGAAAAGAAGGTGAGCAAATAATGGGACAAAAGATTAATCCGATAGGATTGAGACTTGGAATAAATAGAGGATGGGACTCAACATGGTTTGCCAAAAAGAAGGACTTTGGCAGATACTTAATAGAGGATTTTAAAATTAGAAATTATATTAAAAAAAATATAACTAATTCTGGTGTCTCAGAAATTAAAATCGAACGATCATCAAAAAAATGCACTGTTTCAATTCATACTTCAAGACCTGGATTTGTAATCGGTAAAAAAGGCGCAGATATAGAAAAAATTAAAAAAAATATTACAAAGATTACAGATAGTGATGTGAATGTTAATATAAAAGAAATTAAAAAACCTGAATTAAATTCAAATTTAGTAGCAGAAAATATAGCGCAACAATTAGTTAAACGTGTTGCATACAGAAGAGCCATGAAAAGAGCGATGCAATCAGCTATGAGACTTAATGCAAAAGGAATAAAGGTTATGCTAAGCGGAAGATTAGCCGGTAATGAAATTGCTAGAACAGAATGGTTACGAGAAGGAAGCATACCATCTCATACACTTAGAGCTGATATTGATTATGGCTTTGCTGAAGCACTTACTACTTATGGAATTATAGGTGTTAAGGTTTGGATTTATAAAGGAGAATTAATGGCCAAGGACGTTGAAAACGAAAAAAAAGAAAGGGTAAAAAATGCTACAGCCAGTCAGAACTAAATACAGAAAAGCGTTTAAAGGAAGAATACATGGCAAAGCTGGTAGAGCAGTAAAATTAAATTACGGACAGTTTGGTTTAAAAGCAGTTCAACCTGATCGAATTATTGGTAAACAAATTGAAGCAGCTAGAGTTGCATTAACAAGGTATATGAAAAGAACTGGAAAAGTATGGACAAGAATTTTTCCAAATATTCCAGTTTCAAAAAAACCTACGGAAGTTAGAATGGGAAAAGGTAAAGGATCACCTGAGTATTACGCTTGTAGAGTTAAACCAGGTAGAATTATATTTGAAATCGATGGCGTAAGTGAAGAAATCGCAAGAGAAGCATTGTATAAGGCATCAGCTAAGCTACCAATAAAAACCAAATTTATTAAAAGATAATGGCTAAAAAAAAAGAAGATAAAAAAATGACTAAGGATCAAGCTGAAAAAAAGATTTTAACGTTAAAGAAAGATTTATTTAATATAAGATTTAAAAAAGTGAATAATCAAGTAAATAATCCAGCTCAATATAATGAGATAAAAAAAAGTATCGCAAGACTATATACAACAATAAAGAATTCCAAATGACGAAGAAAATTTTAAAAGGAACAGTAACAAGTGCAAAAAATAACAAAACTATTGTTGTACAAGTGACTAGAAAATTTAAACACCCTTTCTACGAAAAAGTTATTAAAAGATCTAAGAAATACCACGCACATGATGAAAAAAATAAATTTAAAGAGGGTGAGAAAGTTTCAATTATTGAATGTAAACCTTTTTCTAAAAAGAAAACTTGGCAGGTAATGTAATAATGATACAAATTCAAACAGAGCTTACAGTTGCAGATAACACAGGAGCAAAGAGAGTTGAATGCATAAAAGTTTTAGGTGGCTCAAAAAGACGATATGCTTCAGTAGGCGATATAATTGTAATAAGTGTAAAAGATGCAATTCCTAAAGGTAAAGTTAAAAAAGGTGCTGTACATAAAGCAGTAGTTGTAAGAACGAGAAAAGAAATTTATCGAGATGACGGATCAAAAGTACAGTTTGATAAAAATGCAGTCGTTCTTACTGATGATAAAGGTGAACCAATTGGCACAAGAATTTTTGGACCAGTTACAAGAGAACTACGAACTAGAGGGCATACAAAAATAATATCTCTAGCTCCGGAGGTGCTTTAAGATGATTTTGAAAAAAGGAACACAAATAAAGGTAATTTCAGGTAAAGACAAAGGAAAAACAGGTGAAATTTTGGAAATCAATAGAAAACTAAATAAGATTAAAATTAAGTCAATTGGTATGATTAAAAGACATACAAAACCTACTAAAGAAAATAAAGGTGGAATTATTTCTAAAGAGAGTTTCATTCATCAATCTAATGTAAAGAATATTGATTTGAAAAAAAATGAGAAGAAAGAAGCAGGTAAAAAATAATGCCGAGATTAAAATCTACGTATGAAAAAGAAATAGTTTCAAAATTAATGAGCAAGCTATCTTTGAAGAATAAACATGATGTTCCTAAAATTAAAAAAATTATTTTAAATATGGGATTAGGTGAAGACGCATCCGATGGAAAAAAACTAAAAGCTTGTGCAGATGATATGGCTCTAATCGCAGGTCAAAAACCTATAATAACAAAGTTCAAAAAATCAATCTCGAATTTTAAAACAAGAAAAGGTTCAAATGCGGGTGTAAAAGTAACTTTAAGATCACAAAAAATGTATGAATTTGTCGATAGATTAGTAAACATTGCATTGCCTAGAATCAAAGATTTTAGAGGTCTTTCATCAAAAGGGATTGATAGTTCTCACAATTATTCATTTGGCATTAAAGAACATATAGTATTTCCAGAGGTAAACTTTGATAAAGTAGATAAGATCAGGGGATTAGACGTTACAATTGTTACTTCTAGTAAAAACAAACAAGGGACTTTTGAATTATTGAAAGAATTTAATTTCCCATTAAATGAAAAGAAAAACTAAGGAAAAAAATGGCCAAAACTAGCGCAATACAAAAAAATTTAAAAAGAATAAAAATGGTTAAAAGGTATGCAAAAAAAAGAGCTGCATTAAAAAAAATTATAAATAATAGAAAATTAGAATTATCTGAAAGATTTGAAGCTCAATTAAAACTCAATAAACTACCTAAAAATTCTGCTAAAATTAGAATCAGAAATAGATGTGAAGTATCGGGTAGACCACACGGTGTTTATAGAAAATTAAGAATATCCAGAATTGCACTCAGAGACATGGCGTCCGCTGGTAAAATTCCTGGAATAACTAAATCAAGCTGGTAGGAGAAAAATGACATTTACAGATCCAATTGGAGATATGTTTTCAAGAATAAGAAATGGTCAAATGAGATCATTGAATTTTGTTGAGATACCATCTTCAAATTTTAGAAAAAATATTTTAGAAATACTAAAAAATGAGGGATATATAAAAGATTACTTTATAGAAAAAACTGAAAATAATAAAACCAGTTTAAAAATTACGCTTAAATATTATGAGGGAGATCCAGTAATAAAAGAGATAAAAAGAATTTCTAAACCTGGAAGAAGAGTTTATTCAAGAGCAACTAGTATACCAAAAGTAATGAACGGTTTAGGATTGGCAATTTTGTCGACCCCAAAAGGTGTGATGAGCGATGTAGAAGCTAGGAAGAATAATGTCGGCGGTGAAATAATTTGTAGGGTTTTTTAATGTCAAAGATTGGTAAAAAAAATATTATAATTCCAAAAGACTCATCAATAAAAATTGAGGGGGCAAATTTGATAATATCTGGGCCTAAAGGAACAAAAAAATTAACAATCAATGATAAGATTTTTTCATCAAAATTAAATGAAAGTGAGTTTCAAATTCTTCCATTGAATAAAGAAATTGATAAAAAAATCTCCATTATGTGGGGCACCTATAGAAGTTTAGTTAACAACGCAGTAACTGGAGTATCTACTGGTCACGAAAAAATACTAGAACTTAGCGGTGTTGGATTTAGAGCAAATTTAAAAGGTGAAATGTTAAATTTACAAATTGGATTTAGCCATGATGTAAATTTTAAAATACCAAAAGAAATTAAAATAACTGTCGAAAAACAAACAATTATAAAAATTAATGGAGTTGATAAAGAGTTAGTGTCTAAAATCGCTGCGGATATTAAGAATTTGAAACCAGTTGAACCTTATAAAGCTAAAGGTATTAAAGAAAGAGGACAATTTGTATTAAGAAAAGAAGGTAAGAAAAAATAATGAAAAAAATCAACAATAAAATAAAAAGAAAATTAAGAAATAGAAAAAAACTTAAAGATATAAATGTAAACAGATTTAGAATATCAGTTTCTAAATCCTTAAACAACTTATCGGCACAAATAATTGACGATAAATTAAAAAAAACATTAGTTTCTGCTTCATCAATTGAAAAAGAGATTAAATCTAAAAAAGCAAAAAAAATGGAAAAATCAAGTTTAATAGGAGAAATTTTAGCAAAGAGAGCTAAAGAAAAAAATATCAGCAAAGTTTACTTTGATAGAGGCGAATATAAATATCATGGAAGAGTAAAAACTTTTGCTGAAACGTTAAGAAAAAATGGATTAAAATTTTGATATGGTTGATAATAGAAAATCAGACAGCGATATAAAAGAAAAATTAGTTGCTATTAATAGAATTACAAAAGTTGTGAAAGGTGGGAGAAGATTTGGTTTTGCCGCCTTAGTAGTTGTTGGTAATCAAAAAGGATCTGTTGGAATTGGCCAGGGGAAATCTAAACAAGTTCCTGATGCAATAAAGAAAGCTACAGAAGTGGCTAAAAGAAATCTAATAAAGATACCTCTTAAAGAAGGAAGAACTCTTCATCATGATGTAAAAGGTAAAAATGGTTCTGGTAAAGTTTTTTTAAGAACAGCTCCAGCTGGTACAGGCATTATTGCAGGAGGAGCAATTCGTTCTGTCTGTGAAGTTTTAGGTATTCAAGATATTGTGGCAAAATCTTTAGGATCTGCAAATCCTCATAACGTCTTAAAAGCTTGTGTGAATGGTCTTAAATCTCAAAATTCACCAAAAATTTTATCAGAGATAAGAGGAAAAAAAATATCAGAAATTGTTTTAAAAAGAGAAGTTAAATAATGGAATTAAATAATCTAATAAAAAATAATAAAAAAAAAATTAGAGTTGGTCGAGGGATTGGTTCAGGAAAAGGAAAAACCTCATCTAGAGGACATAAAGGTCAAAAATCTAGATCAGGTGTTGCTATTAAAAGTTTCGAGGGTGGTCAAATGCCTTTATATAGAAGACTTCCTAAAAGAGGTTTCAAATCCTTAAATAAAAATTATACAGCAATTTTAAACCTATCTAAAATTCAAACTATTTTAGAGAAATCTAAAAATGATATAAAAAACACTTTAGATCTAAAAATCCTGAAAGAAAAAAAATTAGTAAATAAAAAATATCAAAAGTTAAAAATTTTAGGTTCAGGTGAGATAAAAAAAAATATTGAAATTTCTGCTCATTTTGCTTCAAAGCAAGCTTTATCTAAAATAGAAAAAGCTGGTGGTAAAATAAGTATAGTAAAAAAATAAAAAGTTATGTCTAGCGAAACAATCAATTCTGCAGGTGCATTTAGCCAAGCAAAAGATCTGAAAAATAGAATTCTTTTTACAATTTTAATTTTAATAATTTATAGGTTGGGTACATACGTACCCTTAGCCGGTATAGATCCTCAAGCCCTGAAAGAAATTATGGCTTCGAGTCAAAAGGGCTTGCTAGGAATGTTTAATATGTTTTCAGGAGGAGCTGTTACAAGAATGGCAATATTTGCTTTGGGAATAATGCCTTATATATCTTCATCTATTATTGTTCAATTATTAACAGGGGTGTCTGACTATTTTAAGAGTCTTAAAGAACAAGGTGAAATGGGAAGAAAAAAAATTACTCAAATTACAAGATATGGAACAGTATTAATCGCATGTTTGCAAGGCTATGGAGTATCTGTAGGATTAGAAAATGCAGGAAATCTTGTAATTGAACCTGGTATGTCTTTTAGAATTATAACTACAATTTCCTTAGTAGCTGGAACTACTTTTTTAATGTGGCTAGGTGAACAAATTACTCTTAGAGGAGTTGGTAATGGTATATCTTTAATAATTTTCTCGGGCATCGTAGCAGAAATACCTAGAGCTTTAGCATCTACTTTCGAACTTGGAAGAACAGGCGCATTGTCAGCAGTAATGATAGTTGGGATCTTTATCTTAGTAATTTTAACAGTTTTATTTATAGTATTTTTTGAAAGAGCTATGAGAAAAATTTTAATTAATTATCCAAAACGGCAAGTTGGAAATAAAATGTATGGAGGTGAGTCCTCACATTTACCTCTTAAAATAAATACAGCAGGTGTAATCCCTGCTATTTTTGCATCAGCTTTATTGCTTTTACCTATCACAATTTCTAATTTTGGTTTTGCAGAGTCAGATACTTTTCTTAAAATATCGTCAATGTTTACTCAAGGACAACCTTTGTACATGTTGCTATATGCATCTGGGATTATATTTTTTTCTTTTTTTTATACTTCAATTGTTTTTAACCCTAAAGAAACAGCTGAAAATTTAAGAAAATATGGAGGTTATATTCCTGGAATAAGACCTGGAGAAAGAACTGCAGAATATATTGATACGATTTTGATGAGACTTACAACAGTAGGTGCAATGTATTTAACTTTTGTTTGTTTAATGCCAGAATTTCTAATAGCTAAATATCCAATTCCTTTTTATTTAGGGGGAACTTCAATTCTAATTGTAGTAGTAGTAGCTATGGATACAGTTACTCAAGTTCAGACTAGATTAATGAGTTCTCAATACGAATCATTAATTAAAAAAACAAAATTTGGTAAATAGTAATAAATGAATATAGTTATCTTTGGTCCACCAGGAGCAGGTAAAGGTACGCAGTCTAAGTTTATAGTTGAAAACTTTGATTTATATCAACTTTCAACCGGTGAACTTTTGAGAAAAGAAATTAGGGATAATACAAAATTAGGACAAGAAATTTCATCAATAATTAACACTGGTAATTTGGTATCTGACAATATCGTAGGTAATTTAATAGAAAATTATTTATCCAATAAAAAGTATGAAGGAAGATTAATTTTTGATGGTTATCCAAGAAATTTAATTCAAGCGAAAAATTTAGACTTCATGTTAAAAAAATATGGTCAAAAAATAAATATCGCACTAAAACTCTCTGTTAACTTGGAAACAATAAAAAAAAGAATATCAGACAGAAAAAATCTTGAAAATAGAAAAGATGATAATGAAGAAATAGCCATTAAAAGATTTGAGACTTACGAAGATAATATTAAACCTGTGATCAATTTTTATAAAGATTATAATTTATTGAAAGTAGTCAATGGTGAGGCTTCTGTATCTGAAATTAGTGCTGAAATTAGCGATATAATAAAGGGTATCAAGGGTTGACTTTAAGAGATTAGACAATATAAATGCGTTGGAAACTAAACTCATAAATTTATGGCTCGTATTGCAGGGATAAACATTCCACAAAATAAAGTTGTTAGTATTGCATTAACATATATACATGGAATTGGTTTACATTCTTCAAAAAAAATATGTGAAAAATTGAATATTCCTTCATCAAAAAGGGTGAACGATTTATCTGAAGAACAGGTTTTAAAAATAAGAGAATTTATCGATGCTAATCATAAAGTAGAAGGTGATTTAAGAAGAGATGTTTCTGTGAATATTAAAAGATTAGTTGACCTTGCTTGCTATAGAGGTTCAAGGCATAAAAAAAAATTACCTGTAAGAGGTCAAAGAACGCAGTGTAACGCTAGAACAAGAAAAGGCAAGGCTATCGCAATTGCCGGTAAAAAACTTACTCCATTGAAGAAATAGATTTTGAATGAATAAGAAAAACGAAAAAAACGAAAAAAAAATTGAAACAAAAGATGTAAAAAAGACTGAGGTTAAAAAAAATAGTTCTTTTAAAAAAAAGAAAAAAGTTAAAAAAAATATTACATCTGGAATTGCATATGTTTATTCAACTTTTAATAATACAATTATTTCAATTGCCGACGAAAGCGGCAATGTAGTTTCTTGGTCATCAGCTGGTGCAAAAGGATTTAAAGGATCTAGAAAATCAACTCCTTATGCTGCACAAGTAGCTGCTGATGACGCTGGAGCAAAGGCTTTTGAACAAGGTTTAAGAACTCTTACTGTACAAGTAAAAGGTCCTGGTTCTGGAAGAGAAACTGCTTTACGCTCACTGCAATCAAGAGGTTTTAAGATATTATCAATTAAAGATACAACACCAATGCCACATAACGGGGCAAGACCACCAAAAAGAAGGAGAGTATAATGCAAGCGACTACAAATATTATCGACAAAAATTGGAAAGCACTTATTAAACCTAACAAATTAGAAATTACGAGCAATGACGATAAAACTATTGCAAAAGTTGTTGCTGAACCTTTAGAAAAAGGATTTGGCCAAACTATTGGAAATTCTTTAAGACGAATTTTATTATCTTCTATACAAGGTGCTGCTGTAACAGCTATTCAAATCGACGGAGTTTTACATGAGTTTTCATCAATTAAAGGTGTAAGAGAGGACGTGACCGACATAGTTTTAAATGTCAAAAATCTAGCAATTAAATCATCTTCTTCAAGTTCAAAGAAGATTATTGTAGATATAAAAGGACCTAAGGAAGTTAAAGCAAAAGATATTACACTTGTTCCAGAGATTGAAATTTTAAACCCAGAGCAAACTATTTGTAATTTAGATGAAAAAACTCAATTTCATATGGAATTAATGGTTAGCACTGGCAAGGGCTATGTACAAGCACCAAAAAATAAAACAGAAGATAGTCCGCTTGGATTAATTTCGATTGACTCATTATTTAGTCCTGTAAAAAAAGTATCTTTCTCAGTTGAAAATACAAGAGCTGGTAGTGCTTTAGATTACGATAAACTAGTTATGACTGTAGAAACTAATGGAACAGTTGATGCAGAAGACGCAATAGCATATTCAGCTAGAATATTTCAGGATCAGCTGTCGATGTTTGTAAACTTTGAAGACCCGCAGGAAGTAGTTAAAGAAGTGAAATCGTCAGAACCTGAATTTAATAGAAATTTGCTTAAAAGAGTTGAAGAGCTGGAGCTTTCAGTGAGATCAATGAATTGTTTAAAAAATGATAATATTATTTATATTGGTGATTTGGTTCAAAAAACTGAACCTGAAATGCTTAGAACACCAAATTTTGGTAGAAAATCACTTAATGAAATCAAAGAAGTTCTTAATACTATGTCATTATATCTAGGTATGGAAATTCCAAACTGGCCACCAGACAATATTGCTGAACTATCAAAAAAACTAGAGGAAAATAATTATTAATGAGACACGGTCTAGGTTATAGAAAACTAAATAAAACTAGCGAACATAGAAAAGCTTTATTTAAAAATATGCTTAATTCCTTAATTAAATATGAGCAAATCATAACCACTTTACCCAAAGCTAAAGAACTGAAACCTCAAATTGATAAAGTAATCACTATTGGTAAAAAAAATATCTTAAGCAATAAAAAAAGATTATTTTCTAAATTACAGAATAAGAAATCAGTCACAAAGGTTTTTGATGAACTATCCAAAAGATACAGTTCTAGAAAAGGTGGATATTCTAGAGTTTTAAAAGCTGGATTTAGAACCGGGGACGATGCACCAATGGCTGTTATTGAGCTGATAGATAGAAATCCCGAAGCTAGAAATGTTGATAAGCCAAAAAAAACTGATACAAAGAATAAGACAAAAGAAGTTAAATCAGAGTCTAGAGTAGCCAGCAAATAATACGAGCTTTCATGCGAAAATTATTTACTGTAGACGATGACTTTAATAACTCGCGCCTAGATAAATGGCTAAAATATAAAATTATTAGTTTACCACACTCTTTAATCGAAAAAATTATCAGACAGAATAAAATTAAGGTTAATTATAAAAGAACTAAATCATCATACAGATTACAGACAGGAGATATCATTGAAATTTTCGACATTTCTAAGTTTAAACCAACAATTAATAAACAAAAAATTAAATATTTACCAAAGAAAAAAGAAATCGGTGCTTATGATGATTACGTTATTGAGGATAATGAAAATTTTATAGTAATTAACAAACCAAGAGGTATACCAGTTCAATCAGGTACAAAATCATTTAAAAATATTATAGATATATTAAAAAATACAAAATATTTTGAAAATTCAAAACCCTTTATTGTTCACAGATTAGATAAAGAGACATCTGGGGTTTTGATAATTGCAAAAAATAGAAAGTATGCTCAATTATTTACTTCTCTTTTTAGAATAAGGAAAATTCATAAAACTTATTTAGCTATAGTGTATGGAAAAGTTGATAAATCTATAAAGGTGATGAAAGATGATTTGATTTATTATGAGAACAATAAAAAGATTTTTCAAAAGGCTATTTCAAATCTTAAAATTATTAAATCTAATGAAGGTTATTCATACTTGGAGTTAAATCCAATTACTGGAAGAAAGCATCAATTAAGAAAACAATTACTTGAAATTGGTTATCCAATTATAGGAGATGATAAATATTTTTTAAATGACAGAAAAAGAATAAAAACTAAAAATCTTATGTTACATGCATACAAAATAAAATTTATGATCAACAATACTCAATATAATTTTAAAGCAAAATATAACAATCTATTTGAAGATTTTCTTAAAAAAAATATCTAAATATTATTGATATTTTTAATAAAAATATTTGCTAAATCATTCTCAAATTTTTTAATTTTGACTGAAATTAATTCTGATATTGAAGTCACTTTTTTATTATCTAAACCACAGGGAATAATTTTTAAATATTGATTTAAATTATTTGAAATATTTATTGAACAACCATGATAGGCTACCCATCTGGATACTCTAATACCTATTGCTGCAATTTTTTTATCTTTGACCCAAATGCCTATATTTTTCTTATCATTCTTAGCTTGAATTTTATAATTTTCTAAAAATTGTATTATACTTTTTTCTATTGATTTTATTAATTTTCTTATATCTTTTTTTCTTTTGTTTAAATCGATAACAAAGTAAACAATTTTTTGCCCAGGGTTATGTAGTGTAATTTTGCCACCTCTATTTGATTTAATTATTTTTATTTTTTTATCTATTATTTCTTTTTTGTTGAAACTGACCCCGGCTGTATAAGTTGTTGGATGCTCTAGGATCCACAATAATTCTTTATTTGTACCTTTTTTTACCTCTTCAACTCTTTTATTGAGATAAAGCATTGCCATTTTATAGGGTATACGTTTTTTGCTAATTTTAATTTCTATACTCATTTAATTTGAATTTTATCATTATATAGACTAATAGTCTCAAAAAAACTTTTAGAGGCA
>MDTB01015378.1_pt1 | contig 13693 bp, 8 predicted proteins | sample 811161 | NCBI WGS metagenome assembly MDTB01 (sample SAMN05326650, study PRJNA326480) | marine metagenome | isolation source: seawater | place: Mediterranean Sea | collected 2009
ATTCAATGACAAGATGTTGATTTATGGTGAAGATGTAGCTGGTGATAAAGGTGGTGTTTTTACAGCAACCAGAGGATTAACAAAACAATTTGGAGATGAAAGAGTGTTTAATTCTCCTCTAGCAGAATCTGCAATAGTAGGTACTGCAATAGGTCTGTCTATTGTAGGGTTTAAACCAGTAGTAGAAATACAGTTTGGAGATTATATATGGCCTGCTATGATGCAAATAAGAAATGAAGTTGCGACGATGAGATATAGATCTGCTGGAAATTGGTCGTGTCCATTAGTGATTAGAGTTCCTGTTGGAGGTTATATTCATGGATCTCTATACCATAGTCAAAGTATTGATGGATATTTTGCTCATACTCCAGGCTTAAAAATAGCATATCCATCTAATGCTGCAGATGCAAAAGGTTTATTGAAATATGCTTGCAGATGTGATGATCCAGTTATTTTTATGGAGCACAAAGGTATTTATAGACAGGGTTTTGCTTCATCTTTAGAGCCTGATGAAAATTATCTATTACCATTTGGAAAAGCAAGAGTAGTACAGGAGGGCGAAGATCTTACTATAGTTACTTGGGGAGCAATTGTTCAAAAATCCGTTGAAGCAGCTAGAAATACTAAAAAATCTGTTGAAATTATTGATATAAGAACATTAAATCCTCTTGATACGGAGACTATATTAAATTCTATTAAAAAAACAAATAGAGTAATAGTTGCGCATGAAGATCATTTAACATCAGGTTTTGGCTCTGAAATAGCAGCGCAAATTTCAGATTTAGGCTTTGAATTTTTAGACGCTCCTGTTAAAAGAATTGCTTCTAAAGATGTTCATGTTGCTTATTCTCCAAATTTAGAAAATGAAATTTTAGTTCAAACAAGCTGGATTGAAAAAGAAATAGAGGAAATAATTAGTTATTAGTCAAAAATGAATTATAAAAGCAAAATAAATAAAAAAAAGCTATTAGAATTACTCTATTATTTAGAATTACCTAGAACAATTGAAAATAGAATGTTGAATTATTTAAGGCAGGGTAAAATATCTAAATGGTTTTCTGGCATTGGTCAAGAGGCAATTTCTGTTGGGGCAACTTATGCCTTAAAAGAAGATGATGTTATTTTACCAATGCATAGAAATCTAGGTGTTTTTACTACAAGAGATGTAAATCTTGATAGTTTATTTTGTCAATTGATGGGTAAGGATGGTGGGTTTACAAAAGGAAGAGATAGAAGTTTTCATTTTGGATTACCTTCTAAAAATATAATTGGAATGATTTCACATTTAGCTGCAATGCTTCCTGTAGCAGCTGGTTTTGGTTTAAGTTCAAAAATAAAAAAACAAAAAAAAGTAATTCTTTCATTTACAGGAGATGGTTCAACTTCTGAGGGTGACTTTCATGAGGCGGTAAATTTAGCAGCTGTTTGGGAATTGCCTGTAATATTTTTAATTGAAAATAATGGTTATGGACTTTCTACACCATCATCTGAGCAATTTAAATGTAAAAAACTTGCAGATAAAGCATTGGGATATGGTATTAAAGGAGTTACTATTGATGGCAATAATATTTTAGAAGTGTATGAAACAATTTCTAATTTAGCAAAGGAGTTAAGAGCTGGTGGTGGACCAGTAATTGTTGAGGCAAATACATTTAGAATGAGAGGGCATGAAGAAGCTTCTGGAACTGCTTATATACCTAAATCAATTTTTGCTAAATGGGCTAAAAAAGATCCTTTAAGTAATTTTAAAAAATATTTAAAATCATCCAAAATATTAACAAGTTCTATTCAAACGGATATAGATAATAAAATTAGTAAAAAGATTGATTCATCATTTGATTATGCTTTAAATGCTACAAAATCTGAAAGTATAGTAAATACTGAAATTAATGATGTTTTTAAAAAATATGATTTAAATATTATTAATCCAACGAAAATAGGAATTGAAAAAAGGTACGTTGATTCAATCTCAGAAACCTTAAAAAATATTATGCAACAAAATGAAAATACATTAATAATGGGACAAGACATATCAGAATATGGTGGTGTATTTAAAATTACAGAAAATTTTTTAAAAGAATTTGGTTCAGAAAGAGTTAGGAATACGCCAATTATTGAATCAGGTGTTTTAGGTGCTTCTGTTGGGTTAGCTTTAGAAGGTTTTAGACCGATAGTTGAAATGCAATTTGCTGACTTTGTTTCGTGTGGATTTAATCAAATAGTAAACAATATCGCTAAGACACATTACAGGTGGAATGAAGCATTAAATATAACTATTAGAATGCCTTATGGGGGTGGTATGTCTGCGGGCCCATTTCATTCGCAATCTCCTGAAGCATGGTTTTTTCATACTCCAGGTTTAAAAATTGTCATTCCTTCAACTCCATATGATGCTAAGGGATTGCTAAATGCATCAATCGAAGATCCAAATCCAGTACTATATTTTGAACATAAATATATGTATAGAAGTATAAAAGGTTTAGTACCTGAAGAGTACTATAATATTGAAATTGGTAAAGGAGATATAAAAAAAATAGGGTCAGATATATCTGTCATTACATATGGCATGGGTGTCCATTGGATGCTGAATATAGCAGATAAATTAGAAAAAGAAGGTATTAGTATAGAAATTGTTGATTTAAGAAGTTTAATACCTTGGGATAAAGATTTAGTTAAAAAGTCAATTTCTAAAACAAATAAGGTTTTAATTTTGCATGAAGCAAATTTAACTGGAGGTGTAGGTGCTGAAATTTCTGCATATATCAGTGAAAATTGTTTTAATCTATTAGACGCTCCTGTAATGAGATTAGGAGCGATTGACACACCAATTCCTTTTTCTGAAAAGTTAGAAAAAGAAATTTATTTACCAGTTAATAAAATAGAACAAAAAATAAAAGAATTACTTAATTTTTAATATATATAAATGAAGGAAATATAATGAAGTTAATAGGATTAGATTATTTAGATATATCAGAGTTTTTTTCTGATGAAGAACTGCTAGTGCAAAAATCATGTAGAGAATTTGTAGATAATGAGGTTTTACCAACAATTGATGAGCATTTTAAGAATGGAACTTTCCCCAAAGATTTAATAAATAAGTTTGGAGAATTAGGTTATTTAGGTATGAATCTACCTGAAAAGTATGGTTGTGCTGGATTATCAAATATAGCTTATGGATTATTATGCCAAGAATTAGAAAGGGGCGATTCTGGAGTAAGATCTTTTGTTTCAGTGCAAGGTTCATTAGTTATGTACCCTATTTATGCATATGGTAGCGAGGAACAAAGAAATAAGTGGCTTCCAAAGCTTGCTTCAGGTGAATTAATAGGATGTTTTGGTTTAACTGAACCTAATTTTGGTTCAAATCCAAGTGGAATGTTAACAAATATTAAAAAAACTAAAGGTGGTTACATTTTAAATGGAAGTAAAATGTGGATAACTAATGGAAGCATTGCAGATATTTCTGTTGTATGGGCAAAAGATGAAGATGGTATTATTAGAGGTGTAGTGGTAGATAATAAATCAGAAGGTTTTTCAGCTCCAATACAAAAAGGAAAATGGTCATTAAGAGCTTCAATAACATCTGAGTTAGTTTTTGAAAACGTATTTATTCCAGATGAAAATTTATTACCAAATGTTAAAGGTTTAAAAGGTCCATTAGGTTGTTTAAACCAAGCGCGATATGGAATAGGTTGGGGTGCTTTGGGTGTTTCTATGGAATTATTAGATGTAGCATTACAATACAGCAAACAAAGAGTTATGTTTGACAAGCCGATTGCAGGCTTTCAAATGATTCAAGATAAGTTAGTATGGATGTTAAATGAAATAAGTAAAGCGCAACTACTTGCTTTACATGTAGGAAAAAATAAAGATGACGGCACATTAAAACATCAGCAAGTTTCTATGATTAAGAGAAATAATGTGTGGTGTGCTAGAGAATGTGCAAAATTAGCTAGAGAAATACTTGGTGCAAATGGAATAACAGAAGATTATCCTATAATGAGACATATGATGAATATAGAAAGTGTTTACACCTATGAAGGGACAAATGAAATGCATACATTAATTTTAGGTCAAGATTTAACGGGTATTCCTGCTTTTAAGTAGGGAATTATAAGGAGTTTAAATGATAGTAGATGTTTTAATGCCAAAAATGGGAGAATCTATAACTGAGGGAACCATTGTTGAATGGAAAAAAAATGTAGGAGATTCAATTGGTAAAGATGAAACCTTATTGGAAATATCAACAGACAAAGTTGATTCTGAAATTCCATGCCCAACAGCTGGAAAGGTATTAGAATTATTATTCGATAAAAATGATACCGTCGAAGTTAATACTATTATTGCAAGAATTGGTACAGAAGATTCTGATAGTCTAGACTCAGTAGAAAAAAGTATTGATAAAAAAGATGAAAATAATAGTGTGGAAGATTCTCAAGAATCTGAAAATATTATTTCTGAAAAGATAGATGTTGAAGTATCAAATACTAGTACTGAAACTAAGTCTGAAAGAATATTTTTTTCACCCTTAGTAAAAAGTATAGCTAAAAAAGAAAACATTTCTATTGAAGAATTAAATACAATAAAAGGTTCAGGTAATGCAGGAAGAATAAATAAAAGTGATATATTAAATTATATTGATTCTAAATCAAATGTTTCAAAAGTACAAGATATTCAGCAGCCTGTAGCTACATCAACAAAATATGCGACTTCTGATCAATTGAAAGATTCTGTAGAAGAGATGGATAGAGTAAGGGTTAAAATAGCAGAACATATGGTCAATTCTAAAAATGTATCTGCACATGTTTATTCAACTAGCGAAGTAGATGTAACAAATATTGTAAATATACGTAATAATAAAAAAGATGCCTTTTTGAATAAAAATGGTATAAAATTGACTTATACTCCCATTATTGTATCTGCTTGTATTAAAGCAATTCAAGAGTATCCATTAATGAATGCTTCTATTAATGGTACAAATATTATTCATCATCAAAATGTTAATATGGGAATTGCTGTTGCTTTACCTGATAATAATTTAATAGTCCCAGTCATAAAGGCTGCAGAAGAAAAGAATTTTTTAGGTTTATCTAGAAGTGTTGATTCTTATGCTTCAAAAGCTAGATCAAATTCTTTAGCAGCAGATGATATATTTGGTTCTACTTTTACTGTAACAAATCCAGGTATTTTTGGAGGTTTATTTGGTATGCCAATCATAAATCAGCCAAATGTTGGAATTTTATCAGTAGGCTCAATAGAAAAAAGACCAGTTGTTAAAGAAACACAATTTGGTGATGCAGTATTTGTTAGGCATATGTTATACCTTACCCTTGGATACGATCATCGTTTAATTGATGGTGCATATGGAACAAAATTTTTATCTAGAATTAAAGAATTATTAGAAAACTACAGTGATTCAGAGATAATTGTATAAATGACTACAAATCAAACAAGAAAGCCTAAATGGCTAAAAATAAAATTATCATTAAATGATAATTACAATGATATTTCTAATATTATATCAAAAAATAAACTAAATACAGTATGTTCAGAAGCTAGATGCCCTAATATATATGAATGTTGGAACAATAGGACAGCAACAATAATGATATTAGGAGATACTTGTACTAGAGCTTGTGGATTTTGTTCAGTCAAAACTGGTAAGCCTAATCAGGTTGACACTTTAGAGCCAGTAAGGGTTGCGGAAGCAGCAAAAAAAATGGATTTAAGACATATTGTCATTACCTCAGTTGACAGGGATGATCTTAGGGATGATTATGGTGCTGATATATGGGCAGCAACTATTAATAGACTTCATTCTGTAGTGCCTAATTGTAGTGTTGAGGTTCTAACTCCAGATTTTAGAGCATATGAGCCATCATTAAAAAAAGTTTTTAATGCTAATCCATCAATTTTTTCACACAATATTGAGTGCGTTCAAAGAATTTCAAGGCAGGTACGAAAGCAGTCTAGATGGTCTAGGTCAAAAAAAGTACTTGAATTATCAGTTGAAAATAATATGTTAACAAAGACTGGCTTAATGGTCGGTTTAGGTGAAACAAACAATGAAGTGATTGAATCAATGAAAGAAATGGCAAATATTGGTGTTGAAATATTTAATATTGGTCAATATCTTCAGCCTACAAAAAAACATTTAGAAGTACAGCGTTATGTTCATCCAGATGAATTTAAAATGTTTAAAGAAATTGGTTTAGATTTAGGCTTTAAGGTAGTTGAATCAGGTCCGCTAGTTAGATCTTCTTATCATGCTGACAAACAAGCAAAATTATACAGAAAGCAACCAAATTTTGCGTCATAATGACATTAAAAATATATTGGTATAATATTTGCCTAATTTAATATAAAAATTGGTAATTAAAACATGAGTGATCAAAAAGAAAAACAAGAAAAAATTTTAGAATCATACCCGATTCTACCATTAAGAAACACAATTTTATTTCCAAATCAGATTATACCAATATATATTGGAAGGCAACAATCTCTTGATTTAATCAATGATATTTCGATGCTGGAGAAAAAATATATTGTTGTAGTTGCTCAAAAAGATGGAGCGATTGAGAATCCAACAAATGATGACATTTATAAATTTGGAACATTGGCTACAGTGATGAAAATATTTGATATGCCTGATAAATCTAAGTCAGCAATAGTTCAAGGTTTAATGAGGGTAAAACTTGAAGAAGTTAATCAAGAATTACCTTATTTTACAGGCTTAGTCTCTAGAGTTAAAGATACAGATGAAGCAAAGTCAGAAATTAATAACGACATTAAAATGTTAAAATCATCTTTCACTAGCATTGTAGAGGCTGCTCCATATTTAAATGAAGATCAAATGTCTGCTTTAAGTAATATTAAAAATCCATCTAAGATTGCTGATAAAGCAATTTCTTTATTAAATATAAAAACAAAAGAGAAGCAAGAAGTTTTAGAGATTACTAGAGTATCTAAAAGAGTTAAAAAAGTAAATGATATAATAAATAAAGAGTTACAAAGGATAGAACTAGGAGAAAAAATTCAATCTGAAGTTCAAGATGAAATATCAAAATCTCAAAAAGAATACTATTTAAGAGAGCAATTAAAAGCAATACAGAAAGAATTAGGAGAAGAGGGTAGTGGAATTGAAATTGAAGAAATTCAAGAAAAAATTTCCAAAGCCAAAATGCCTGAAAATGTTGAACAAATAGCTAATAAAGAATTAAATAGATTACAAAAAATTCCTTCACATTCACCTGAATATACAGTTTCAAGAACATATTTAGATTGGCTTGTAGAACTTCCATGGAGTATACAGTCTGAAGATAATGAAAAGATTGATAATGCAAATAATATTCTAAATGAAGATCATTACGGTCTAGATAAGGTAAAAGAAAGGATATTAGAGCATTTGGCTGTTAGAGGTTTAAAAAGGAAGAGAAGTAAAAAAGGTGATGTAATTAAAAGTCCTATATTATGTTTTAATGGTCCCCCAGGGACTGGAAAAACTTCAATGGGAAAATCAATTGCAAAATCTATGGGAAGAAAATTTGTTAGAATTTCTCTTGGAGGCGTTGGTGATGAAGCTGAAATAAGAGGGCACAGAAGAACTTACATAGGTGCTTTGCCAGGTAGGATTATTGCCAGTCTTAAAAAAGCAGGGACTAACAACCCTATCTTTATGCTTGATGAAATTGATAAATTAGGAAGAGATTTTAGAGGTGATCCATCCAGTGCTTTATTAGAAGTCTTAGATCCAGAACAAAATAATTCATTTAATGATCACTATTTAGAAGTTGATTTCGACTTATCAAATGTTATGTTTATAACAACATCTAACAGAATTGATCAAGTTCCAGGACCGCTTAGAGATAGAATGGAAATGTTAGATTTTACAGGTTATATTGTAGAAGAAAAAATGCAAATTGCTAAAAGACATTTAATTCCAAAACAAATCAAAGAGCATTCATTGAAGAATACGGAAATTAAATTTTCTGATTCTGGAATAAAAACTTTAGTTGAATCTTACACTAGAGAAGCTGGGGTCAGAAATTTAGAAAGACAAATAGCTAATGTTTGTAGAAAAGTAGCTAAAGACATATCAATGAATAATATTAAATCTGCATCAGTATCCGATAAAAGTGTAAGTAAATTTCTTGGACCAGAAAAGTTTCTACCTGAACTTGCAGAAAGAAATAATAAACCAGGTATTGTTGTTGGCTTAGCATGGACAGCTTTTGGCGGAGATATATTATTTATTGAAGCTACAAAAATGCCGGGTAAAGGTGAATTAAAATTAACTGGCAAACTAGGAGATGTAATGAAGGAGTCAGTTCAAGCAGCAATGTCTTTTGTGAGGTCTAATGCTAAAAAATATAATATTGATGAAAATTTTTACAAAGAATATGATATCCATGTTCACGTTCCTGCTGGAGCAATTCCAAAAGATGGTCCATCAGCAGGTATAGCTATGACTGTTGCAATTATTTCATTATTAACTAATATTCCAGTAAAATCAGCTTTAGGGATGACAGGAGAAACATCACTAAGAGGTAATGTCTTACCTATTGGTGGATTAAGAGAAAAATCTACTGCAGCACACAGAGCTGGTTTAAATCATATAATTGCACCATATGAAAATATGAAAGATTTAGAGGAGATACCTAAAAAAGTTAAGTCGGAATTAAAAATTACATTTGTAAAAGAGGTAGATGAAGCCATAAAATTAAGCCTTGATTTAGATATTAATTAAGGGCGATTAACTCAGTTGGTTCAGAGTGCCTCCCTTACAAGGAGGAAGTCGGGAGTTCGAGTCTCTCATCGCCCACATTAAAAAAAACCCCTTTTTTAAGGGGTTTTTTTAATCTTAAATTGAAAACTCACTTAATTAATTAATGTTATGAAAATTTTTAATATTAGAAATAATGAAAAATCATCTATTGTTTATGGATTTTTTTATTCATTTTTTATTGTTTCATTTTTTATTGTTTCCAAATCATATAGGGATTCTCTATTTCTTAACTCATTTGGTAAAGAAGAACTATCAGTTTTATATATTGTTACCCCCTTAATTATTGGGTTGTCTGTATGGTTTATAACATTTATTTTAGATAAAATAGATCTTTTTAAAAAAGGGATTATCATTCATGTGATAATATTTATAATATCAATTTTATCTTTGACTAATATAAATAGTACTACAATCTTATTTTATTATGTATTTGTAGATTTTCAAATAGCAATGATTGCATTTCTTTTTTGGCGTTCATTATCATCTACATTTAGTACAAGACAAGCTAAAAGGTTGTATGGAGTCATTACATCAGGTGGATTCTTATCAGCAATTTTATTAGGGAGTAGTTTATCTATATTAACTCAATATATTTCTCAAAAAGACTTTTTGATATTATTTAATTTTTTAATATTATTTTGTCCATTGTTTATAAAACAATTAACTACAAAATCATTTTCTGGTAAAACTAAAATAGAAAATAAAAAAAAATCTGATGAATCTGTCTTTAAATTAATTCAAAATAAATATGTCTTAAACATTATTTTAATAATATTTTTATTTACTATAATATCAGTATTTATTGATTATTATTTTAAACTAAGCTCATATGACAAGTTTTCAAATAATCCAGATCAATTAACCAATTACTTTACTCAGTTTTATTCTATTGCTTCATTGTTATCATTTTTGGTTCAAATATTTGTTTCTAGCTATATTTTTAAAAGATTTGGTATTGCTTATACATTATTAATACTTCCAATGCTTTTATTGCTATTATCACCTTTTTCAATCATTGTTTCTTCATACGTAATTATTTTTCTTTTGAAAGGAAATGAGCAAATTTTTAAATCAACCTTACATGATACATCTATGCAGATATTATGGATGCCTTTACCAAGCTATATAAAAGATCCAATTAAACCATTAGTAAATATTCTTTTTAAAAATATTTTTAGTTCATTTGGTGGACTCTTAATTATCTTAACAATTTACTTTGAATTACAATTTATAAATATTATTCCAGTTCTTATATGTTTACTATTATTTCTAATTTTTATAATGATGAATTCAAAAACATATTATATAAATGAACTAGTTCGTGCTATAGATGATAGATCACTATCATTTGAAAATAAAAATTCCATTAATTTTTCCAACAATATTGAAATGTTAGATATTGTAAATAAAAAAATTATTGATGATAAAAAAGACAGATATTTTATTTTGAAGCTTCTTGATAAGAATATTATTGAGAAATGTAAAATAACTCTCATTGAAGTTTTTTATGAAAGTGATATAAAGACTCAGAAAGAAATTTTAAAATACTTTTATGATGATGAAGAATCAATAAAATCAGATTATCTGATAAATCAGGTCAAATCAAATAATGAATTATCAGCTGATTGTTTAAATATTTTATTTAAAAGAGATAATAAAGAAGTGCGTTTATTAAATGAAGATTTATGTCAATCACGATCTCCAATTTTAAAATACGCTGCAATTAATAATTCACTTCAATACAAAATAGGCAATAAAACAGAAATTATAAATCAATTGTATGAAAGATTAAATAACCTTGAGGATTGTAACTATATAATTAAATATATTAATACAGATTTTTTGAATTTAGATACTAAGCAATTTATAAAAATATCTTCTAGTTTAGATTATGAATTATTAATAAAGGCGTTAAAATTTATTAAAGTTTATGATGATAAATATTTATGGGATAGTATTGTAGATAATTGCTTTAAGCAGTCATATATTGATCCAAAATTAATCTCCTTTTTACAAAATGCTGAGCAAACAGAACTTTTCACTTTTTTTAAATTAAAACTATTAAATAAAAATTATTTAATTGAAAAGAAATTATTTATAAATGAATTAGCTTTACAAATTAATCATGATAAATCTATTATTTTATATAATGACTATTTTAAAAAATCATTAAAAGATGATTATACATTTGATCGTATATGTGATTCTATTATAGAAATTAAATCTAAAAATAATGATGATAAAATTGATAATAGATTAATTGAAAGGTTAATCGATGAGTTAAACAGCTCGTTATATCTATATATTAGGTTGTCTTTTTTAATCGATAGAGATTCAGAAGAAAGAAGAATTATTGAAGAATATTTTAAATATAGAATTAATAAAAAAACTAAAATTTTGGTAAAGCTTTTATATTATAATAATGAAGAATTATTTAAGAAAAATTTAAATTTAAATTTATTTTCAAATGAGTTATATCTTCATAAAGTTATTGAAATTTTTGAAGAATCATTAACTAAAAAATATAAGGATAAAATTATTCCTATTCTAGATGATATTAGTTTACTTGATAAAAATAATTATAGTTTAAAATTTTATAAATATTTGAAAACTGTTGATATTAATCATTTAGTTGAGACTAAAATGCTTGGTGAAGATCAATGGTATGACTTTATTTCTTCATTCGAAGTTTTTAATAATAATACGGACCTATTTACTGAATTAATGTCTAATAATAAATATTTTAACTTATTAATCAAAAATACTGATTATAATAAAGAAAATTTTTTGAAAATAGATAATATTAAATTAATTTTAGAGCAAATGATAACGAGTTTAGAAAAGACTTTATATTTAAAAGATTCCAGTATATTTAAAGATATACCTGCTAAAGAATTGATTTTTATTTCACAAGAATTAGAAGAAATCCAATATTCTGATAATACTGTGATTTTCAAAGATGGAGAAGTTGGTGATTCAATGTATTTTATTTTTAATGGCGAAATAAGAATATCTAAAGGTGATAATGAATTAGTATGCCTAAAAAGAGGGGACTATTTTGGAGAAATGGCTTTACTAGATGGGGAGCCTAGGTCAGCTGATGCAACAACTATTACAAATTCAGTACTTCTAAAATTAAACTCCAATAAATTCAAGAATGTTTTGTATTCAAACCAACATGTAGTTAAGGGTGTGTTAAGTATGCTATGTGATAGACTAAGAAATGCTAATAATATTATAAATAAATAATTAACTAATTATTAAATAATGGAGCTATTTGATTATAAATAATATTTAGTAATTCAATCTGATAAGCTGTTTCACTAAATGTTTCAGAATGGGTTCCAATAACTAAATCTCTTTCAGGAAAAACAGCTATAAATTGCCCACCATATCCATATGCAAGATAACCTTCTTGAGGAATCCACCACAAATATCCATAACCATCTAAATTTTCAAAACCATAATATGACCAACCAGTTTCAATTAAATTAGAAGTGGCTTTATCTATATATTCAGAAGAAATTATTTGATTATTAGATGAAGCATAGCCATTTTGATTGTAAAGTTGTCCAAGCTTCACCATTTCTCTTAATGTTAACCAAATGCTTGATGAACCATCATTGATATCATTATTGCCATCAAGCCAAAAAGGATTTATTATACCTAAAAAAGGAAAAAGATTGCTATTAGCAAATTCAATTGGTGTCTGTCCAGTTGTTTCATAAATAATATGCGCATTTAAATGGCAACTACTATTATTATACCAAAATCCTCCTTGATTTATTACTGGCATTGTAACTAACTCATTTAAATCTACATAAATCCATTCAGGATATACATAATAATCACTATATCCTGATGACATAGTTAATAAATTTTCTAATGTTAGATTTTCTAAATGAATATCAGGATAACCAAAAGTAATATTTAAAGTATCTTCAAAATTTAAAATACCTCTATCAACAGCTTGTCCAATCAATGTAGAAATAAAACTTTTAGTTACAGATTGAATATTATATGTATCAGATATTGAGCTATCATTAAAATAATTTTCAGAAATAATTTTACCTTTATGAATAATAACTATTCCTTCAATTGAACTTAATTCGCTTATTTCAGTATTTAATATATTTTCAAGTTGATAATAATCAAAATATGATAAATCTTCTTCTATCTCCCAATCAAGACTTAAATCTATTATTGAATCTTCACAAAAAACTAAATTATTTAAGATTAAATTAACTACTGAAATAATATCTAATATATTTATGATTCCATCGTTATTAATATCTGCATTAATTAGACCTTCATCCTCTAATGAATTTAAATTTAAGGTGTGATTAGAAATTAATATAATATCTTGTATGTTAATTGAATTATCAATGTTTACATCGCCAGGACATTCATTAGAAATAGATAAAGTAATTATAGTAAAAAATATTATTATATATCGCATATCATTTGAAATTAATTTAATAATTATTAAAAGACACCTTATGTGGCAAATAAATTAACAACAATCACACCAATGATAATAAAAAATAAACCAACAATAGATTGCCATTGTAATGTCTGATCATAAACTAGATAACTCAGGATTGAAATGCACAGAATACCTAAACCACACCAGGTACCATATACTATCGCTATGGGTAAACTTTTCATAGGAAATGTTAAAAAGTAAAATGCTAAAATATATGATATTGACAAACAAATCGTTGGTATGATTTTTGTAAAGTTTTTAGATACAGGTAGTAGTATTGTTCCCGTGACTTCAAATAAAATTGCCAATATTAGATAAAAGTATGCCATTATAATTACTAAATATTATTTTAATAGATAACTAGTTTCTCTTTTGAATTCTTCTTCAAAACGCTCATAATAAAAATTAGTTTCATAGAAATA
>MDTB01224059.1_pt1 | contig 13693 bp, 11 predicted proteins | sample 811161 | NCBI WGS metagenome assembly MDTB01 (sample SAMN05326650, study PRJNA326480) | marine metagenome | isolation source: seawater | place: Mediterranean Sea | collected 2009
ATAAATTAATCCAGAGATTAAGCAGATTTGCCGAAACTCCTGTAAAATCATTTCATTATGATTAAATGATGCTAAACTTAATTTTTTGACAGATTCCAGGTTCATAAAGTCATGGAAATTAAACGATGAAAGATCAATTTTTTTGTCACATTGAATCATTAGTCCATAATCATTAACTGTCATGGCTGTCATGCATTTAAACTGTTGAGATATTAAGTGAGTTAAGCTCATTGCTAACGCATGATTTGCTGCTCGACCACAAAATGGATACATAAATACAGTTTCACATCCTTGAATCGGAATAATCTCGATTAAACATTCATCTGATTTAGGAACACATGATACATGGGCTTGCCAATCAAGAAACTTTTGCAACAAAGGATAACCACTATCTATTGATTGATGAAATTGGTTAAGTTCATTAATTAAGTAATCAGATAATTGGCTAGAGTATGACATGAAGCCGCCATACCATCGAGTATATTTGGGTAGTTTCTGTTTCGACTTTTTGACATAAACAATATCATCTTGAATCCTCACAACTGCAAGATTATGGCCTGAAAATAAGAATGTATCCGTTGGTTTTAGTTGCCGAATAAATTGTTCTTCTATCGTACCAAGTGTCCGTTGATTTGAGTATTTGACGATTAAGTAGTCATCAGACGTAATCGCCCCTATACAAAACCGTTGTGATTTTTGAATCAATTTATCTGAATTGGTTTGGTAGTTACCATCAGAAATTACCAGTTTTACATGCTCAGGATAAGCTTTCAAAAGAGTATGCTCATTACAGCAAAAATCAAGCAACCATTTCAACGACTCTTTTTCAATGGCTTGATAAGTAGCCGTATTCTTAACCAAATCAACTAACTCATCAAAGCTAAATGGTGCGCCACAGCAGATATTGATCAAATGTTGCATCAATACATCCATTGGCATTCCTGAATATGGGATATCATCTTGCACGTCTTGATCCAAATTTGAAATTGCTGCAACTGATTCAATAACTTCAAACCCATGGCGTGGAACCATTACAATTGACGACGATTCAAATGGAGAGTGTCCACTCCGACCAGCTCGTTGTTTTAATCGGGCCATTCCTTTTGGTGAACCGATATGAAACACTAGGTCTACTGGTTCAAGATCAACACCTAAATCAAGGCTAGAGGTTGCAACAATACAACGCACAGTACCTGTTTTAATACCATGTTCAGCATTTGCACGATCTTGTGCAGATACAGCTGAATGGTGGATAGCAATTTCAGTTTTTTTGAATTCCTTTGATTCTAGTAATAATTGATACCACTGCTCTGACTGCGATCGGGTGTTAGTAAAAATAATGGCAGATTGAACGGATTTGATTTGATCAATCAGTTGAGGTAATTGATTTTTTCCAAGCGATCGAAATGATCGATTATCTGAAACAGGGAGTAAAAGTTTTCCAGTGATTTCTTTTTTGTATGGGTCACTTACGCAAAGTACTGGTTGGTTCGGGGATAGCACCTGACATGCATCAGAAATTGAAGAAATCGTTGCGGATAATCCCCATCGTTTAACCGTTGAATTAAAATGAGATAACCAACTCAAAAATAGTTCGAATAAAATACCTCGTTTTTGATGAACGAGGACATGCCATTCATCAACTACTAGAACTTGAATCTGTTTTAGTGATTCAATCATGTCAGAATATGTTGTGAAAAGTGCACAGCTTTCTGGTGTTGTAATCAGGATATCCCAATCATTATCTCGTGCTTTTTTCTTTTGGTAACTTGAAGAGTCACTGGTTCTAAGAATGATTTTAATATCATCGTAAAAATAGCTAAAAATTGTGGATAGTTGGTGTGAGGTATCTCGAGCTAATGCACGCATTGGAGTAACCCAGACCATTTTTGGACGTATATTTTTTTCTTGGGCATCATGAATGATGGCAAGTGCCATTGCTAATGTTTTTCCACGTCCAGTTGGAGCTTCAATAATGCCATTCGTATCTTTTTGAAATGTTTGGATCACTTCCTCTTGATAAGGCAATAATTGAATGTCCTGTTGATCAAGAAAATTTATGAGTGTTTGCATAGCATCCTTGCATCTTCAATAGTATTGGCTTCTTTGATGGGTTTATCAAGTCTAAGTCGATGTATTCTAGGGAACCGCAATGCTAGCCCTGATTTATGGCGCGATGAAGGTTGGATATCATCAAAAGCAACTTCCAACACAACACATGGGACCATCGCTCGCACTGGTCCAAATTTATCAGTCAGGTGATCTTTGATAATCTTGTTTACTTCTTTTATTTCTTGGTTTGTGAGGCCTGAATAAGCTTTGCCGATCGGTACTAACTGATCATCATCCCATACACCAAACGTATAATCAGTATACAGTCCAGACCGAATACCTCGCCCTTTTTGGGCATACATGATTACAACATCAAGGGTAAGTGGTTCAACTTTAAGTTTCCACCAATCGCCTCGTATTCGACCGCTTTGGTATGTAGACATTTTTCGTTTTATAATGACACCTTCGAGTTTATCTGATCGAGCGTTTTTTACAATAGATTCTAATTCATCTATAGATGATAAAGTAAAGGGCTCAGATAAATAGAACGGATCATTTAAATTGGTTAAGTAATTTCTCCGATCTATGATTGATTCTTGTCGAATATCAGTGCCATTTATTTCCATACAATCATAAAGTTTCATAATACAGGGTAAAGCCTTCATCATTGTTTCAGTGACTCGTTTACGATTTAATCGTTTTTGTAACTCAAAAAATGGTTGCGGTTGATCATCTTTCCATACAAGAATTTCTCCATCATAGACACCAAAGTCTAGTTGAGAAGCAGCTGTGATAATTTCTGGAAACTGATGTGAAATTAGGTCATTACCTCTAGACCATAACGCGATTCCATCCGGTCGATGCACTAGCTGCGCACGAATACCATCCCATTTTGGTTCAACTATCCAATCATTAATATTATTGATTGTATCTTGTAGATCACCTTGAATGGGGGATGCAAGAAAAAATGGGTAAGGTCGAATTCCAGTTTCGTCGTGATCAACAGCTGATATGAGCTGTTGATATGATATCTGGTTTGGTGTCCAGTTTCCAAGAAGCCGATGCTCAAGTGTTTCAGGGTCAATATTTGAAATTTGACTTAACGCCTTCAACACATTTTTCTTACTAGCACCAATTCGAATACCACCTCCTAAGAGCTTATTAAAGGTATATATATCTTGTGATGGAAGGGATCCCCAATAGCGGGTAACCCATTCTTTTTTTGTATCGATTGGAGCATCTTTTAGCTCCAGCATTTCCTGGTAAATTTGGTGTAGTTCAGTTGACGTTCTTTGATGATTATGAGAGAGACATAACGCAATGGTTTCACTATTATCACCAAGTGCTTCATAGCTCTCGTCAATCAGCCATTCGGGTAATTGAAGTTGTTCAGCGCACCAGCTTCGTAATAATTTTGACGAACAAAATCGACCAAAATTTTCACCAATAAGTAAGTGAAATGCGATGGGTAAGTTCTCAATATCTTCTTCAGAAAGATAGGCTGAAATAATCTCAATTTTTCGGTTTGTTTTCGGTTCTTGTAAACAGTCAACGAGTGCTTGAGTAAAACGCTTCATTCGGATCTCTCAATTTGCAATTTTGATAATGGTGTTGCAGATACACCAATATCATTTAAGTACCGTGCAAAGATATCTGTGTAGCCATGCATGGTCCAAACATGTTTTGGTGAAACCAAATCTACTGTACGAATTAGTGAATTCCAATCAGCGTGGTCAGATAACACAAACCCCCTCATGTTGCGACGTCGTGATTGCCCCTTACCAAGCATCCATCCTGACACATATGCTTCACGATACTGGCCAAGTTTCTTCAGCCAGCTTGAACCAATTGTGGCTGGTGGCGCAACAATTAAACCTTTTGAATCCCATTCTGAAATTAACGCTTTCGTTAACGTTGGAAAAGTGGATTTCAATCGATCATACGATTGGTATATTTTGTTCATATTTGCAACCGCTGCGTGAACTGCAATAGGCCCTTGAGATGTATCTAAATGATGAAGTAGGCGTTGCGCTTTACCAAGAGAGTAAGCGTATAAAACAGTATGATAGCCATCAGATGCATTTGATGCCCAAAATGAATGAATATCATTAAAAACGTCTTCTGTAGATGGCCATTGATAAATTGGTAGAGCAAAAGTTGTTTCCATAACCAATAAGTCAGCGGATACAGTATCAAAATCTGCTACTGTTGGATCTGGGATAGTATTGAAATCACCAGTAATTAACGCTCGTTCACTCCCATTATCAATTAAAACTTGTGCGCTTCCAAGAATATGGCCGGCTGGAATAAACGTTATTGTTACATCGCCAATTTGGTATGGTTGATAGACTGGTAACGGTGTTATTGAAATAGTTTCCCCAATTCTTTTTTTCATAATTTCACAGGTTTCCGGTGTTGCAATGTAATGAGCCATTCCCCAACGGGCATGATCCGCATGACCATGAGTGATAATCGCAGTCTGAACTGGTCGAATTGGATCAATATAAATATCTCCAGACTCACAATACAATCCTTCAGTTCGAAATGTTAGCATATTATTAGTTTAGCGATTATTAAATGGAATCCAAATAGCTATTCAAATTTTGTCTGTGAAAGATATATAAAAACATGATGGGTGTAATTTATTTGAAATTATTTTAGACTTTATTACGATATTAAATAAATAGATAAAGGGAGTGATGATATGATTTCAGGATATAACGGAGAGCTATCAATAAAAGGGGAAGTAAGCCTAATTAAGGAGAACAACAATGATATCGAAGAAAAAGTAACAAAGAAAAAGAATGATATCAAAGAAAGACTAATTAAAGTATTTAGTGAACAGTTCGCTAAAGATAAAAATTTAAAAAATGAAATTCTAGCTACAGTTGATACATCTATAACTTTAGAAAATATAGATAGTCCGATAGATACAGATTTGAGTAATACAATTAAGATGCAGCTTCTAGATTATGTCTTAAATAAGCATTTTGTTGCGATAGATGATACAGAAAAAAAGAACATAATTAAATATGCTGGATTTAACAGCATGCAACCCACTCACATTTGGTTTGAAAGCTCACATTCACTTGAAAATTTTGATTTATTTCTTAAAGGTTTAGATTTAATGATTAGTAATAAGAAAGATGCTAAAAAAATCAAGAATGAGCATACATTAAAGGTAAAAACAGAAGAAAATAAAATTAAAATCGAAGATTATAAATTTAAAAGCCAAAGGTACAAAAGTGGTTCATTTTATGGATTCTATAAAGGACAAGCGAAGAACGGAAAGATTAAACATGGTTATGGAGTGCTTGAGTTAGACGATCGTCGAACTTTTGCCCAACATAAGTTAAAGTTTGTAGGTGAAATTTATAATAATGAATTTTTAAACGGTAAATTCAAATTAGATGAAGCTGAAATTGAACTACTTGATAATGTTAATTCTTCAGATATTTATAATGCTGAAGTAACAAGTGTAAAAGATAGTGAATTGTGTCTAAAAATGAAAAAAGGTGATAAATATAAAGGTCATATTAAAGAAGGGAATTTACCTGGCATGTTTTCATTTGAAGGCAAAGGTACTTACACATTTGCTAATGGTGCAACATACACAGGGAATTGGAAAAATAATAAGCCAGAAGATGAAGACGGAACGTTAACCCTTGCAAATGGAAGTGTAATTAAAGGGAATTGGAAAGAAGGAATATATGAAAAGGAAGTAATTTCTACTGATAATACAGAGCCCAATAATTATATTAATAAATCCATTAGACTGATTGTTGATGAAAATCCAGTCGTTCAAGAAGTAAAAACAGTTCAAGTAGTTGGAGAAATCGTTCAGGGGTCGCAACTATCAGACGGTATGCATCATGACTTTAGTTCGATACATTCAACAGTTAATTTCGTATTAAAAACACTAAATAATCCATTGGTAAATTGCTTTAAAGCTTAATTAGAGTAACTTATTCCAGACAATCCTCTGCAGAATCGCTGTAGGGGTTTTCTGGGCCTGAAATTTCGTAGCCCATACAGTTTGACATAGATGCACCAGTCCCTTTACCACCTTCATAATTATGTTCATTACCAACCGCTATTTGCGTTAAAAAATTATCCATCACAGTGGGTGTGAAAATTGCCGGGGCAGCAAAATGATTTTCAGAATTATTCTTCAAACTAAAATGAATATGGTGATCAGTTCCAATACTTGCATCCGTACTGAGATACATGTATCCAATAATATCTCCCTTGCTGACGGTATCACCAACAGAAACAGTAATGAAATCACTATAGAAAGATTCATTATCAGGATCTACCATGGGCTCAATACTATATTGCATTGAAATCGTATCTGTACCCGATGTTGCAAAAGTTAGATAGATACCATAGCGATAATGGGTTCCTGAATCATTATTAACTGCATAGTAAGGCTCTACTAGGGTAATCGTACCATCAGCTACCGCATAAATTGCAGGGTAATCGGAAGCGGGTGTGTCAGACGAGAAAACTAAGCCCCCGCTATTGTTAATAAAGTTAATGTGAGCACCACTATGTGGTGCATCACAGAAATGACCACGAAACATGTGCCCGTCCACAACATTATCATCTAAATCAACCAGAAATTGATCAGATCTCGATGTATTAAATGTTTTAATATCTGGATAGGCTGGAGTTGTACTATTATCTGAATCACTACATGACACGATTAAAAGTGTTAAAAACAATAAAAATGTTTTTTTCATAATTACTATTATCGATTATTATTTCATACAATTACAAATTCTTTGAATTGAATTGGTTCGTGCCCTTGGCGCGATTCGAACGCACGGCCTACGGTTTAGGAAACCGTTGCTCTATCCAGCTGAGCTACAAGGGCAAGATTATATTATTATACTTGACTCATAAGGTAGCTCAAGTTAAATTATTCTCATGAAATGGGTGGGGATCCTTTATATTAATAATAATTTTTGGTTAAATGGCAAGCGATTTGCTAGCATGTGGTCTGAATTCATCAATAAGCTTTTTTTGAATCAACATCAGCTACCAAAGCTAATTATTTTATATGTCAAACATTCATCGAAGTATCATTTGTTTATTAATCAGTTTAGACAGCAGTTACCTCGTCATTGTCATACAATTCATTATGTTCAAACATTACCATTTATTTACACTCATAAAAAGAGGTCAACATACATTCATGCGATTTGTTTGGGGATATTACTGGGAGGCATCATGGGCTTAATGTGGGTGAAAAAAGCACAACAATCAATAAAGCGTTATCATCACTATCAACCATATAAAATTGAATATCAAACCATTATGAAACATCTAGCACAAGGTTGTGAACAAGAGCAGTGCATTCAGGCACTAGCTCTATTTCCTACAAATTATATGATCGAATTAAGAACAATTGCGTTTATCCATAATTTTGAACGACTAGGCTGTAAAACACTTTATAAAAATGCATTAAAGGCAGTACTTAAGTGCGAAAAGTAAGTCTTTTTTGCCTACTTATAGGCACACTATTAATCATAACTAGTCTATTGAAATTAAGTGCTATTAATCAGAAAGTAAGCAGTAGATATCGTAAATGTGATCATGAAATGAAAAATAGATTAATAAACCGTTCAGAATGGATAAATATGATGGGAGATAGAAATTGCCTAAATCGCATTATTTCAATAGAGCTAAGTAATAATCAATCAGATATCAAACTAAAGGCATATGATTATGATTAAAGGTCTTATTTGTAGTTTGCTTTTAATAAATAGTCTTTTTGCTTCTCCAATAATTCAATATCAAGAAACACCAGAGAAATTACCAAAAGAAACATTTTATCTAGTATATTTAAAGCATAGCTCAGTCGTATCGATTACCCCACTCTTGAAAGGGATTTGTAATACATGTGACTGGGTAACCGATCAATCATTGCAACGTATTGGAGTACGAGTGATTGAGTCTGAGTGGCCCACCATTCAAAAGGCAATCCAAAAACTTGATAGAAAGCAGCCAATGATTCAATTAGCAATGGAGGTTGTAGAGGTATCCAATATTGAGTCTGATAAATATCAAAATATGTTATCTCAGCTCACAGAACCAATTAAGTTGGGGATTGATCACCCATTATCATTAGATATTGAGTACATGATCAGTTCGGGCAATGCAATAGTCCTATCATCTCCGCGTTTAATTACCAGGTCCGGCCAGTCTGCCAAAATTTCAGTTGGTGATCGAGTGCCATATACTTCGGTATTGCAACATGCATCTGGTATTGTAAAGTCGGTAGAATATATTGATTCAGGGATCGAGTTAGAGGTGATGCCGCATGCCCATTATAATAAATCGATTGATTTACAAATACAGCTCAAATATCGAACCGTTACAGGCTACCGAATTGAAGAACAAATTGAAATGCCGATTATAGCATCAAGAGAAACCCAATTATCGTTGCAAGTCCCATCTGGAACAACGATTCTTTTTGCGGGGTTACTAGATAAAGCCAACCACAAAACAATTGAGAAAGTACCTATTTTAGGAGATATCCCAATTATTGGAGGTTTGTTTACGCAGATTAAAAATAAGAGTCGAAATACAGATTTAATCTATAAAATTACGCCATCGATTATTGATGATTAAATAAGGTGATTTACTCGAGTTTAGCTGTTTCAGGATTAAGTGGTGGTAAGAATAGTTGATCGATCGTATAGAATAAAATACATAATGATAAATACGCAACCGCTGATCCAAAAGATCCAACTTTATACGAAGTTAAATGATTGGTATCGAAGTCTTGAAAGGTGCTGTAAATTGAATTCCCAATCACTGATTCAGTACCAAATAGTAAGGCAATGCTAGCCATTTCCTTAATTTCTTCAAATAACCGATTACCAATGGATTTGATTGATGAGTCATTATAGTCAAGTTCATTCTTGATCCTATGGTAATCAACGCTATGAATTTTTTTTATGGTCAAATAAGCAATAGGAATCGTAACGGCCTTCCCAATACATTGAGATATTAACGCTGTAGACATTGAATGATTCATGATTTTCGAACCAATCACACTTACAACAGGGGCACTCATTAAATGTAATCCTGTATAAATTATTTCTTTATCGCGTCGTTGATACCCTGATTTAGATAAACGATTGATGCTTAGCGGTAATAACGGGAATTCCTTTAATTCTAGATGTCTATTTCCAATTCCAAAATTCATTTAATCTCCAACACCATTAAGGTTATATTAAAAATAATTCACACAAACTATTTCCTACTTAATTTATAAATACAATAGCTATTATTTTTTGTAAATACCCAAACTTCTTTGAAACGAGTTTTAATGTCTTGTTTCACAAGACGGGCAGCAATTTTTTTATAATCAATCGTATCAAACTCATTCATTGGCCAGATAACAAGAATTGTGTTGGGTTCAAATTGAGCTTCATTTTTTGCATGAATCCGACTAATGATACTTAAACAGCACTGTTCTTCTTGATACGCTTCATCAACCTTAGTAATCTGTTGAACTTCTGGATCTTCAATTAATTCAAAGTTGGGTGCTTCTTGAATGGATAAGGTGATATTGTATTCGTTTGTTTGATCTTGAATTGTTAATAAAATATGATCATCAATTGGGTTAATAGATACCGTTGTAGAATCAAATGTAACAGTTTGGTGAATAAGCTGATTGCATTGTTTTAGAATCCAACATAAATCAATTGCCATACAAATATCTTGTTTATGTTTAATGCATCCAGCCCATCGTGAGACATCAACAATTGAAAGTTTTAATTCTTTTGATTGATAAGTTGCAATTAAATGATCAATAAATCGTGATCGATAGTGTTGATTTCTACCAAACTCCTCGTGTTCAGGTGCAATGGTCAGTTCTATGCCCATTTTTTCTCGTTTATGAGAGACGATAAAATCAGGTGCAAATTGCTTTTGCATTGGTTTTGAAAAGAATAAGTATGGCGTTTTGGTTTGTTTAAAGAGGTGTGGTAAAAAGTTTAATAAAACAAAATATTCATAATCTTCAGTAATCCAATGATGAAATTCACCAAGATTACACTCAAATGGAAACTTTGATTTATGTTTCTCATGCAAATTTTCATAATGAAAGGACATCCATGCCCATCGAGTAAGAATATTATGTTGATCAAAATAATCTAAGTGGTTAATTTTCTTTTGGATAACTTTACTATTAGCCGTTGGAAACTTAACAAGTAGTTGTAGTGCATGAATTTGGTACTCAAGGGATTGTATTCTAGATTCATTTAGTGGAGTTTCATGAATTAAAATAGTGTATTCTTCCAATGTTTGAGCAGCAACCTCATATAACACCTGTTCAGGTCGAATGAATGCATTTATTTGATTACTCAGTTCCTCCATCGAGTGGTTAATATCCATAGTTATATATTCCCGAAAATAGGGGATGCTAAACTAAATCAATTGAACTTTTTTACCTAAGCGAAGGTGCCAAAAAAGAATGTATATACTGAGCTGTAAGCCTTGGAATAGACCCCACATCACCCAAATGCCATTTAAGCCAAAACCAAATGTAATGGTAACGAGATAGGCAAGTGGAAGAAAAAAGATCCATTGGCAAATAGATGAAATCCAGGCCACTATTTTTGTTTGATCAGCTCCATTTAAGGCGTTCATAAAGATTAACGCAAATACTTCGAGCATTACAGCAATACAGTCAATTTGGAGCGGTAAAACAGCTGCATTTCTAAGCTCTGGGTCAATGATGAAAGGTGTTAAAATGATTCTAGGAAATATCATAGCAACCAGGCATAAGCTTCCAATAATTACACCGGCAACTTTAGCTGCGTGATAGGGCCATTGGAAAGCCAGTCTGATATCCTTTTGTCCCAATGATTCTGATACAAGTGTCATGGTCGCCATTCCAAAACCGACACCTGGCAGAATTCCCACAAGAATAACATTAACCAACACGTTACCAATCGCCATTTCATTGGTGCCAAGTAGTCCTAATATCCAGTAGAATACGGATACCCCAGTAGCAAAAATAAATTGTTGAATTGAATTGGGGAGTGCAAGTGTTACTAGCCAACTGAATTGCTGCTTTAAGAAGATTTTTGATTGATTACGAATGACTGATGGTTTAAAAAATTTGAAAGTATCTAAAAAATAGATAGAGGCCCCAACGATCAATGCAATCGTACTGGCTAACCCAGCACCTGAAGCACCAAGTTCTGGAAGTCCAAGGTTACCAAATATAAGGCCATAATTTAATAATATGTTGATGCAATGGACAACAATAATGACATTTAAATACCGCATTGGTCGACTAACACCATTCCAGAAACCTCGAATAAGCATACAAAAAGTGAGAAATGGTAAGCCTAAAATTCGAAATTGAAAGTAGTCAACACCAGTTGTATAAACAGCCGACTCATTTGAAAATAAGCTAATAAGCCAGGGTGTAATGGTATAAATGAGCCCAGTTATAAGGACTGAAAAAAATACCATTGCAATAAATCCAAACGTTAATGGAATAGTAATTAAATGACGACGATCTTCTCCGACAAATCGCGCAATCATTGTTTGAGACGCATTTGCAATTCCTTGAAAACTTGAAAAGCTCATAAAGAAAAGGAATGATCCAATACCTGCTCCTGCAAGTGCAGCTGTGCCCAATTGCCCAATCATCACCATATCAACTAAATTTAAAATATTTTGAGATACCATCCCACCAATAATTGGTAGTCCAAGTGTAAGTACTCGCTTTGTGAAAACTGACATAGTACTAATTATAACGATTAACAAAAATAAAAAATGTTTAAATTTTTATTTTTTTGGGAATGCATAAGTATCCCACAACTTTTTTGGAGGCTTAATGTTAAAGATTGTTAGTCAATTATTGGATTTGCCATTGCGTAGATTCTATTCAATACCTAAACAAATTGAACATTTAAATAATCGGTAATGAATCATATTGGTCTCGTTTTATCTGGCGGTGGTGCCAGAACTGCATTCCAAGTTGGTGTCCTAAAAGCCATGAAAGAATGGTTCAATGAGGATGTTTGTCCATTTAAGGTAATTACAGGTTCAAGTGCAGGTTCTATTAATGCCGCTTATTTAGCGGCAAATGCGGACAGGTTTCATGACGCCATTAATCGATTGAATACAATGTGGCGCACCTTATCCACTAAAAATATTTATAAATCAGAGTTGCTAGCCTTTAATAAAGCCAAAACAATGATGAATTTATTTAATAATATGAGGAAAGGAAATACTACAAATAGTATTCTTAATGCTACACCTCTTGCCCGATTATTAAGCGAAGAAATCGATTTTGATCGAATTCAGTATTGCTTAGATAACAACTTTCTTCATGGTGTAGCGATTACAGCAACAAATTTTCAAGAATCGATGTCAACTTCTTTTGTGCAATCAAATCAAGATATTGAGTGGGAGAGGGTGCGGCGATCAGGTGTTCAATCAAAAGTAAAGTTAAAACATTTGATGGCATCAACCGCGATTCCATTTTTATTTCCTCCAGTAAAAATTCAAAAACGATTTTATGGCGATGGCAGCTTACGAAACTTTGCACCATTAAGTTCAGCTATTCGTTGTGGTGCAAAGCAGTTAATAATTGTTGGCGTCAGAGAAAAAGATAGTGTAGAGCCTGAAGAGAAAGATCAAATCTCTTTCGGGGACATTTTTTCTAAAATATTAAATACGATATTATTTGATTCATTAGATATTGATCATGAAAGACTCACCAGAATAAATCAGACCATATCGACAAGTAAAAGTAATAAAACAAAGTTGCAAGAAATTGATTCAGTGATTATACGTCCATCAGTAAGCTTTAAGGAGATTATCCAAAATTACTATTATGAGTGCCCAAACATCTTATCACAATTAATGAATATCATTGGATCAAAAAAGGGGAGCGCACATTTAATGAGCTATCTAATGTTTGAGCCCGGGTATTTAAATGCACTCATTGACCAAGGTTACAAAGATGCCCATCAATATAAGGACCAAATTTTAGAGGTAATAAATAAAAAAGCTCTCGAGTAGGGGGGGACAATCCTCGAGAGCTTTAATAACCTCATATAGAGATTAGTTTTATATTAATACAAAATAAACTTTTTTGCAATGATTTAAGTAAAAGATTCGACTTTAATATAATGATTAACATATGATAGAAAAATGATAGACATTATTCAACCACTGATTAACGATATTGAGGCAATAGGGGACAAGGTATATGAGAAGTACCGTACAGATGTGAAAATTACAAAAAAAGACGATGATTCACCGGTAACAAATGTTGATATTATGGTACATCAAGAAATGAGTGAATCACTGTCTACATATTTTCCTGATATTCCTATTATCTCTGAAGAAGGTCATATTCCAGACGAAGAAAAAAGAAAAGCATTGGAATCATTTTTTTTATTAGATCCACTAGATGGTACACTTGATTTTATTAATGAGACGGATGAATTTGTAATATCTTTGGGATTAATACAAAATTTACAGCCTGTTATGGGAATTTTACATCACCCGGTATCTGGAAAAACATGGGTAGGGATAAAGGATCGTGGAGTTTTTCAAAAGACTTCAGGTACAGATTTAATTCCAATTCAGCCATATAACA
>MDTB01098189.1_pt1 | contig 13692 bp, 11 predicted proteins | sample 811161 | NCBI WGS metagenome assembly MDTB01 (sample SAMN05326650, study PRJNA326480) | marine metagenome | isolation source: seawater | place: Mediterranean Sea | collected 2009
AGCGATACGACAATTGTTAGTAACGGGAAAAGAGAAAAATATCTTGTAATTAGGGGTCAAGCGTACGACTCCTTGACAGGTCTGAGTACCGAACAAAAGGTACTTGCTAAAAATTATCAGGAAATTCAAGATGTCTTTAATAGTGGGTCGGGTATACTTAAAGGAAGTGATTCTAGTCAGCTTTCTTTGCAGCTCAACCAACAAGCAGTGCAGCAAATTTTTAAAAAAGCCAAATACATCAATGATATGATGCTCGAGGCCTTCAAAGACAATATTCTAAAAAGTCCTCAACAAAGAATTGATGCTGTTTTCTTAGACTCAATTATTTCTTTCGAAATAAAAGAAGAACGGCTCCCAAAAGAATTTACCTTCTGTATCTATGATGCGCAAGATAGTCCTGTTTCTTTTGAGCAGGCTAGTAACAAGTATAAAGAACAGTCCGCGAGTGCTTACATGGAAAAAGCGAAGCTTTTCCCAGGAAATCCAGTTAGTGAATCTCTTTTTTTGCAGCTTAACTTTCCATATCAAAGCGGATTTCTGCTTTCCGAGATGAGGCTGCAAATAATAGGCGCGATACTCGTCATTTGCATTGTGCTAGCAGCTTTCGTTTTCATGATCAAAACGATTGTCGAGCAAAAAAAGCTCTCTGAGATAAAAGCAGGCCTAGTTTCAAATATGACCCACGAATTCAAGACCCCGATATCGACGATTGCATTGGCCTGTCAGGCATTAAAAGACCCTGATATAATGAATCAAAAGGACCTTCCTCTTATTGAGCCTTATCTAAAAATGATTGCACAAGAAAATAAGAGGCTTGAAACCTTGGTGGAAAACATTCTACAAAACTCAATTCTTGAGCGAAAAGACCTCATCTGGGAAGGTGGGCCCATTGAAATAGTTGCCCTAACGTCGGTTTTAATAAATAATGCCAGATTCCGGGTTGACTCAAAGGCTTGTGAAATCGAATTCGAAAGCTCTAAACCCAACATCATTGTGCAAGCGAAAGAAACACACCTTAAAAGTGTAATCGCGAATCTTTTAGACAACGCCATAAAATACAGCCCCGCCCCAGCAAAAATTAAAATCGAAATAAAACAAAACACGGAACATGTCGTTCTTACAGTCTCCGATAAGGGCTTAGGCATCAAAAAAGAGCACCTGACAAAAATATTTGACAACCTATACCGTGTGCCTACCGGAAATGTTCACGACGTAAAAGGATTTGGTTTAGGATTAAACTACGTTAAGAAAGTATGTGATGGTTATGGGTGGGACATGAAAGTAAGCAGCACATTTGGAAAAGGAACGACTTTTGACATAACGATAAATACATGAAGGAACCAAACATAAATATATTGCTTGCTGAGGATGATGAAAACTTAGGAAAGCTTCTTTGGACTTATTTGAAAAACAAAGGGTTCGATGTTGTTCTCGCCAAAAATGGAAAGCTTGCTTACGACCTTTTTAACGATCCCAAAAATAGTTTTGACTTCTTGATTCTCGATGTTATGATGCCTGAAATGGATGGCTTTACATTGGCAAAAGAAATTAGGGAGCTAGATAAAAAGATTCCCTTTCTTTTTTTAACCGCAAAAGCAATGGGAGAAGATAAACTAAAGGGGTTTGATCTGGGTGCAGACGATTATCTAACAAAGCCCTTTTCTATGGAAGAGCTTTTAGCCAGAATGAATGCTATCCTAAATCGAAGTAGGGCAAAAAAGAAAGTTGTAGGGCAAAAAATATTGATTGGAAAGATTCCTTATGAACCAGAATTAAGAATGCTTCACCTTACAGAAGGTGCAAAAAAACTAACCACAAAAGAAAATTTATTGCTTAGACTTTTGGTCAAGAACCAAAACGAGCTTTTGGATAGGCAGGCTGCGCTTCGAGCAGTTTGGGGGGATGATAATTATTTTAATGGGCGAAGCATGGATGTCTACATCGCCAAATTGCGTAAATTGTTAAAAGAAGATATTAATATTGAAATCATGAATGTTCATGGTATTGGTTTTAAGCTCCTTGTAAAGCAGTAATATGCAAAGAATCTTTTTTTCGAATTTGATTTTGATGGTGCTTTTGAACCTTCTTGTCAAGCCTATAGCCTTATTTGGGATTGATGCAACGGTTCAAAATAGAGTTGGCCCAGAAAATTATGGCTTGTATTTCTCGCTGCTTAACCTTTCTGTTCTTTTTAATATTCTTTTGGATGTCGGCATAAATAATTTCACGACCAAAAATCTCGCCCAGGACCCCGAAAAAATAAAAAAATACTTTGGTAAAGTTTTTTCATTTAGACTTGTTCTTTTTTCAATTTATACTGTCTTTACCCTTGGCTTGGCATTGTTATTAGGGTATTCAGGAAGGCCATTTTACTTGCTAAGCTTTTTGATGTTAAATCAGTTTCTGGTATTGAGTATTGCCTATTTAAGGAGTCATTTCGCCGGTTTTCATTTCTTTAAAACCGATGCCCTTATATCAGTTTTAGACCGCTTTTTATTAATTATTATTGGTGGGGTTTGGCTTTTTTCTGCTTATGCACCTACACAAATTAGAATCGAGGAGTTTATTTGGATTCAAACGTTTTGCTATGCTTCAACGCTCATTATTGGGCTTAGTCTTCTTATCAAGCATATCGATAAGCCTTACTTGCAATGGGAATTTGGTTTTGGTGTTTCCGTTATTAAAAAAAGCTGGCCCTATGCCTTACTGATTGTATTAATGATTTTATATACCAGAATAGATGGAGTAATGTTGGAAAGAATTCATCCAAATGGAGCTTATGAAGCAGGAGTATACGCACAGGGTTTCCGCTTGTTGGACGCCTTGTTTATGTTTGGGATGATTTTTGCCGGTTTGCTATTTCCGATGTTTTCTAGGCAGCTTAAAACATCAGTGCCTGTGGTATTAGATTTAGTGAAAACATCTGCGAACCTTCTTTTAGGAGGAATTGTCATTATCGTTTTTGTTACCGTCTTTAATTCATCCTTAATTCTTGGTTGGATCTATAATGATGTCAAGGATGCTATCGGACCATTTCAATTTCTAATGCTCGGGTTTTTTCCAATTGGAATGAATTTTATTTTCGGGACGCTTTTAACAGCGAACGGAAACCTAAAAGTTCTCAACAGCATTTCCGCCATGGGTATTCTAGCCAATATTTCCATTAACATTGTGCTAATTCCTCAACATGGTGCTTTGGGAGCTGCAATTGCCACCTTTGCCACACAAGGGGTTACTGCAGTTGCTCAATTTCTATACTGTATACAAAAATTCAAAATTCCTAAAAAACCTACTGGCATTCTAAAGTTTATATTACTTGCTGGAGGTCTTTATTACATAAGCGACTTTTTTTATCACTCACCGTACCTCATGCTTATTCAAATCATGACGGGTCTCGGGCTTATCTTCATGCTCTCACTAATTGACTTAAAGGCAATTAAGAAACTTATTCTCACTTCCAAGTAAATCAAATAAATTCTTAATTTTTAAGTTTTACTTGTGTTTATATGTTCTATTTTCGTAACCTCAAAAGAAACCTATGGAGAACCAAGAATTAAATTTAACAGAGGAAAGAGAAAAATTACTCGCATTTTTATTTAGAAGAAGGAAGCTTGTAATTGGCTTTACTCTGTCTGTAAGCGTAGCTGTATATGGCCTATCTTTTCTCATTACGCCTTTATTCCTTTCAACCGCGATTGTATTCCCGTCAAAATCTAGCTCGGTTTCATTTTATGAATCTCGTAATGTAAAAGCCTCATCCATGGACTTTGGAGAGGAGGACCAGGCCGAGCAGCTTGTTCAAATTCTTCAATCCTCAAGAATCCGAGATTTTGTTGTCTCTAAATATAATTTGATCGATCGATATAAAATCGGATCAGATGACCCGAACAAAATGTTTAAGCTGAATAAAGCCTACGAAGGTCACTTTTCCTTTGAAAGAACGCGTTTTGGTTCAATTAAAATTGATGTGCTAGATGAAGATCCTAAGCTCGCCTCAGAAATGGCAAATGCAGTTGTCGGGCTCATTGACACAGTTAAAAATCAAATGATTCAGGAAAGAGCATTGCCAGCATTTGAAATTACAAAAAGAAAAAAAGACCAGCTCGACACTGAAATACAGGCGCTATTAGATGAAATGGATCGGCTGGCAAAACTAGGTGTGGTTTCTCTTGACGTAAGGTCAAGGTTGTTTCAAGCACTCGTTGATTCCAAGAGCAGCAAAGAGAAAGAAGAGCTTAGACAAAAAATTGATGTAAATTCAAAATATGGCTCTTTGTTTGATGGTTTAGAAAGGTCACGAAACGAAAAAATAACCAAGCTAGAGGATTTCAAGGTTGCATATGAGCAAGCAGAGTCAGATGCTTCAACAAAGTTTAGCCATAAGTTTATTGTACAAAGTGCTGAGGTTGCAGATAGAAAAGATCAGCCTAAGCGAATGATATTAACCATTGTTGCAGCCATAGGTTCCTTTATTTTTATCGTTTTTTGCCTATTGATTCTTGAACGCTATAGAGAATTAAAGAAGGCTGCTTAGAATGGCACTGAATAAAAAAATAAGTTTAGCCATTGGTCTGCTTTTGCTGACGGCTCTTTTTACATTGTTCAATTGGTTTCGTCTAGAGTACCTAGCCCTTTTCCCTGTCGGTTTGCTTTTTGTTTACTTGGCTATATTTCAAACTGAAAAATTCTTTCTTTTTATTGCTTTTCTAACACCTCTTTCGGTAAATATAGAGGAGTATGTAGATGGTTTTGGTTTATACTTACCCACGGAGCCATTGCTTTTTGGCTTCATGCTTTGGTTTCTTTTTTTACAGCTTAAAAAACCTTTTTTAGATCCTCAGATTTGGCGGCACCCAATTATTATTACCGTATTGGCTTATATTGTTTGGCTACTGATTACCTCAATTACGAGCACTGATCCAATTGTATCATTTAAGTTTTTACTTTCTAAGCTTTGGTTCATTGTTCCCGTTTTAATTTTTGGAACTTACTTTTTTAAAAACCATGAAAATCGAGTTCGTTTCCTTTGGTATTTCATTGTGTCTTGTAGTCTTGTTGTGTGCTATACAATTGGGCACCATTCCAAATATGGTTTTGGTGAGGAAGAGGGGCACTGGGTAATGTGGCCGTTTTTCAAAGACCATACAATATACGGAGCAATTATCGCTCTTTGTTTGCCCTTAAGCTTAGCGCTGCTCAGGCAAAAAGGAAGACCTGCACTCTCAAAAGCAATTCTCATTCTAATCAATGTAGTATTAATTATTGGGCTAATCTTTTCCTACACGCGCGCTGCATGGCTAAGCATCCTTTTTGCTGGTATTATTGGTGCTTTGGTTTATTTTAAAGTAAGCTTCAAACTGCTCTCTTTTGTGGGGGTGTTAGCACTGGGAACCCTTTACATTCAATGGGACAATATTCAAATGGCCTTAGCCAAAAACACACACGAACATACAACAGAAGCTTTTGATGAAAAAATTCAAAGTGCAGCAAACGTAACGACGGATGCGTCAAATCTAGAGCGTATAAATCGCTGGGATTGTGCGTATCAAATGTTTAAAAGAAAGCCATTTATTGGCTTTGGACCGGGAACATATGCTTTCGAATATGCCGCCTTTCAAGACCCTGAAAACCTCACAATAATTTCGACTAATTTCGGAGACATGGGAAATGCGCACAGTGAATACCTAGGTGCGTTGTCAGAATCTGGGCTCATTGGAATGCTTCTATTTGTGTCAATTGTTGCCGCAGTGTTTTACTCATCTGTCAAGCTTTACTATAAATATGACCAAAACAATGATGTGAAAATTCTAATTATGGGAATTATTGTATCCTTGGCGTCTTACTTTATTCATGCCTTCCTAAACAACTATCTCGACACCGACAAAGCTGCTATTCCTGTTTGGGCTATGTGTGCTATGGTCGTTACAATGACGATCAGCCTCAAAACTAACGATCAATCCACAAAGAAGGGTTAAGACTTTTTGTTGTCATCCCGCTGACCAAGTGAACCTCAAAATGTAGAGTTCCTAGAGCGCTTTCTGTTGCCAAAACAACACCTATTTCCGTTTTTGTACTTACTTCATCACCTATTGAAACAAAAGATTCTTTCAAGTTGCTATAGACCGTTCTGTAGTTGCCGTGTTTAAGTATAATCACTTTTCCAGCACCAGGAATTGGGAATACCGCAGTTACCTTCCCAGAGAAAATAGCGCGTATGGGCGCGCCTGAGCGACAGGATATATCAATACCATTATTATTGGTGTAAACATCCTTTAAAGACGGGTGTTTGTTCTTTCCGAAACGCTCTGTAATGGCACCAGATTCAACTGGCCAAGGCAAGGTTCCTCTGTTTTTTTCAAAGTTTTTACTGATTATTTTTCCTTCTGAAGATTCATCGGTAAAGCTCGGTAAGCTCTCTGCTCCAGGATTAGCCTCTCTTCTCTTACGCTCTGCTTCTTTGCGTTTTCTTTCTATCTCTGCAAGCTCTCTTTTTATCGCCTCAGCTATTTTTGCTTTTAACGCTTGACGTTTAATTTGATTGGATTTAATTTCCGCCAAAAGAGAAGATTCCTTTTGCTTGATTTTTGCCAAAACGGCTTCCTTTTTTTCCCTGTCGGACTCAATCTCTTGACGCTCTATACGTTTTTGGGACAAAAGAGACTGCTTTCTTTCCTTCTCTATTGCTATTGCGACAATTTCCGCTTTAATCTTGTTCTGATTTGTTGCAATAATCGCAACTTGCTTTTTATGCAGTGCAGTAATGCTTTTAAGATACTTATTTCTCTTTTGCGCTTCGTAATAATTATCGGCAGACAGGACAAACATCATTTGGCCGTTTTTATTTCGTGATTTATAGGCATGCAAAACCATATCCTTATATTGACCTTTGAGTTTTTTAACACGCTTATTCAAGGCGTCAATTTCTTCTTGCTTTTGTCGAATTTTACCCTCTGCTAAAAGAACTTGTCGGTCGTACAAACGAAGAAGGCTCTCCCTGCTTTCAATTTGATTATTAATCAGCTGAAGCTCACTCAACGACTCTTTCCTTGAGCTGGTTACCTTCTTTAATAAGTTTTTAGTGTTAGAAATTTTACGCTCTATTTTTTTTTGTTGCTTCTTAAGGTTTTGTGTGCTTCCCTGTGAAAACAAACCCGATGAAAACACGCAGACAAAAACTAAAATGTTAATCGCACTTTTCATATTTCTCGGGTATGGTTAAAAAAAGAGCTTCTGGTGTAACGGCATCAAGCCTCGTGTATTCTAGTGTAATTTGACCAACATTATCCTTTGTTTGAATGTTCATTTCAATTCGCTGGGGAAGAATATATTTATCCGCTTGCTGCCATTCGAGATATTTAATCTCGATTTCTGTTGAATCCATAGGAGCAGATATATGCGAGGACACTAAGTGGCCTTTGTTCGGCGCCAGATTGTATCGGTAGACAATCTGTTTTTTCTTTCGTCCCACGCCTTTTCTGTGCGTCGAGAGTATATAGTGATATGGGGCGTTCAACATGTGGTATTTGTGATCCTTTGAAAAACCAATGGCGTGTCCAAAAATAACCTCCTCGATATTATGAAGCGCTATATCAACACCTATCGTTTTTGAAAACTCACTAAGCGCTTGTGAAGAAAAACATTTATCTTTTTTATTCACTATCGTTAGTGTTGATGAGTCAATCAAGGCACTAAACACCGGTATTCTAGCAAAAGAAACCACTGCGCTTACAGCGGAGTCTTTAACGGCTTTAAGGGTTGTTTTGAAAGAACCTTTGTTCTCAGCCCCTTTATAGCTTACTTTTAACTTAGTGTACATGTAGTGAGGTGCCGACCTTGAAATACTATCTAATAATGTTATGAACTCCTTTTGCTTCAGTTTAGGAAGTTTTTCCGGTTTGACATCGCTATCGGACCACTGTTTAGCACAACTTACTGTAAGAAAAACCAATACAATACATCCTGTAAGCTTATTCAACATAACGTCCTGTTTCTATTTTTTCAATCAACTTTTCAGAATCTGCTCCTAACAGCCGGGCTTCCTTCCAATAACGCAAAGACTTTTCTCGTTGCAATAATTTAGCATATACATCTCCTTTGCGCACAAGGACCTCTATGACGACCTTTTGCGCTTCAGATTCAATTTTATTTAACGTTTTTAAGGCGTCATCATAACGCTTTAATTCAAACAATAAATCGGCTTTTAGCAAATGAAAAGAACCGTCCTCTGCCCCATGTAGCATTTCTAATCCTTCCGCATTCTCCAAAACCTCCAAAGCTTTCTCCAACCGAAAGCCATATTGGTACATATTCATACATAGATTAAAGCTTAGATATGGAGCTGTTGATTCTTTCATTTCTATTGCCTGCAAATAATATACCATCGCCTTTTCAGGTGCGCCCATGCCAAAAAAAGCCTCTCCCTTTTGTCCCAATAAATCGGACTCCAACACAGGGTCGTCTATAATCAACATTAATCCCTCCTCAACAAGCGCTGAGGCCCGCGAATATTTTTCTAGTTGATTGCTCGCAACAGCACCAAAGTAATACGGCGTTGGTTTCAGCGGGAAGGTTCTCACGGTCGATTCCACGGTAGATTCTAAAAGCTCCCATTGCTTCGCATCATAGTGAAGGTAGAGTAGCTTTTGCCAAAGGTCGAAACGGCTAGGGTTTACTTTTACAGCTTCATAATAATTGTTTATCGCCTTTTGAAGAAACCCTTCTTCACCTGTATCTTCTTTTGAAGCTCGTTTATAATAATAATCCCCTATTAACGTGAATATCGTGTCGTTTTCAAAAAAGGAGTTTTCTAATACCTCCAGACAATCCTCGATCCGCTCTTTTTCCTTATGATAGACCAAATAATCCCAGGCACTTTCCGTTTCTTGTACCGTTAAATTTTCAGAAAGAATCGCCTTGTAAAAGTATTCCCCTGTCTTTTTTCTATTTCCTTGCTGGTATTCATACTCTGCAAGCATTAAAAAGCCCATGCCATTTTGAGGGTCTTCAGCCACGAGTTCTTTCAATATTTTAACCGCTTTATCCTCTTCTTTATTCTGAAAATAAAAATCAACTAAACTAGCTAAAACCATAGTGTTTTTAGGATGTTTGTTGTAAAAGTTTATTAAAGCTTTTTCTGCATCCTTTGGTCTTCCCATTTCAAGATAAACCCTATGCTTCCGGATAGCTGCTTCGAGGTGATTTCCTTTAAGCTGCTCTAAGTTTTCAATTACCTTGATTGCTTTTGAGTAACTACCGGATCTTTTATAACAATCAATCGCTGCAAGGTAATACTCTGTGTTTCTAGTGCGGGATTCAGCAATCACTTCAAATAATTCTGCTGCTTCATTGAATACTCCTTTTTCTCTAAGCATGTAGGCAAGCTCAACCTGATAAAATAAATTATCTCGATCTGCTTGAACGGCTGATATGGTATGTGCCTCCGCTTGTTGAAGGTCACCGAGAAGTAAATATGTTTGAGCAAGCGCAAAGTGCGTTGCGTCATCTGAAGGCTGATTTTCAAGGCATATTTTAAAACGATCTATCGCTTCACTATAATTCCCCTGAAGCTTCAGCCGAACACCCTCATGAAAAGACTGAACAAAGACTTTTGAAGGCTGTTCAGTCGAACCTACACCTATCTGTAAGCTTTCTTTGCAGCCGCAAAGACAAAGCAAGAAGAACAGGGTGAGTCTATTCAGCATCATGTATTTTGGTGAAGTCCCCAACGCTTAAATCTTTTGGCTTTTGATGAATCTCAACTAGGGCACCTACCATAGAGTCTTTTAAATTGAGATGTGCTAACGAAGAGTCGTTTTGAATTAAACAGTTTGACAACACAGAGCTACGAACAATTGTGTTCTCTCCTATTGAAACATGTGGGCCAACTACTGAATCTATTATTTTGGCGCCCGTACCAATAAAACAAGGTTGAATAATTGTGGAATTGACAATGTCGACATTTTTGTCTACAAGATTTAACCCTTTTTCATGATCGAAATTCAGAACATGCTTATTCGTGTCCACCGTCACTTTCTTATTTCCACAATCTAACCAAGCGTCAACTTTTCCTGGTAAAAAAGTAGTTCCCTTTTCGGTAAGCCGTCTCAGAGCATCAGGCAGCTGGTACTCGCCCCCTTTTTGCAAATTGTTTTCTAACAAGTAGTTTAATTCTCTTTTTAAAGCTGCCCCGTCTTTAAAGAAATAAATGCCTATCATGGCTAAATCAGAAACAAACTCTGTTGGTTTTTCAACAAAATCTACAATTTCATTTGCAAGATTTAGCTTAACCACTCCAAAAGCACTAGGGTCATCTATTTGCTTAACCCAAATCATTCCCTCAATCTCTTCTGAAATTTGAAAATCCGCTTTAAATAGCGTATCGGCGAAAGCGACTATAACAGGGCCTTCAAGACTCTGCTCGGCGCACAATACAGCATGTGCAGTGCCTAAGGGCTCTTTTTGATAGTGAATAGACCCTTTTGCTCCTAGGTCTTTTGCAACGGCAATTAATTCTTTTTCGACCTGCTCCCCAAAATCACCGATTACAAATGCAACCTCATCAATCTTCTCCTTGCACATCTTCGAAATATCCTCTACCAAGCGATGAACAATGGGTTTTCCCCCCACTTTTATCAAAGGCTTAGGAACAGTTAGTGTATGCGGACGCAACCTGCTTCCGCGACCCGCCATTGGTACTATAATATTCATTCTTATTTATTTTAATCCTGTACTACCGAAGCCACCTGCTCCTCTATCTGTCGTTTCTGTCGTTTCAACGTTCTGCCAAACTACAGACTCTATTTTGGCAAAAACGAGCTGGGCGACGCGCTCCCCGTTTTCAATAAAAACCTCTTTATTGGATAAGTTAACCAAAATAACACCAAGTTCTCCTCTATAATCGGCATCCACCGTACCAGGTGTGTTCAAAACCGTTAAACCTTGTTTTAAAGCTAGGCCACTTCTAGGCCTCACCTGGCATTCAGTACCTGTTTCCATTTCTAGAAAAAGACCCGTTTTAATCAATGCTCTTTCAAGCGGTTTAATACAAATTTTTTCGGCGGTAAATGCCCGAACATCCATTCCTGAGGAACCTTCAGTCTTATACTCCGGTAAAGGATTGTTGGATTGGTTTATTATTTTAACTTTTATCGACATCTTATTTCAAATTTACATATATTGAAAAAAGTAATAGGGCATAGCTCCAATAGAAATCAACAAAGCAATTAACAATTTGTGTTTTCTAAACAAATTAACCATCAAAAAAACTATTTTTGTTCATATGAGGCCTGTAGGAAAACTGATCATAATTGGGGGGGGGATAGACACGGGAAGCTTTACAGAAAGTGATTTTGCCGAGCAAATTGATAACAATCTTAACTTTTTTGAACGCGGTATCTTAAAACGCATCATTGACGAGTCAGATAAGGGAAGCGAATCGAGAATCGAAGTCATTCCGACTGCATCAAGAATACCTGATGTTGTTGGGCCAGAATACTCTAGAGCCTTTCATTTTTTGGGCGCTGACAACGTTGGTGTTTTAGAAATTGAATCAAGAGAACACTGTCAAGATAAATCAATTCTATCGCGTGTAAAGTCAGCAGACGTAATCTTTTTTACAGGAGGTGATCAGCTAAGGCTTACCTCTATCATTGGCGGTACTGCTGTTCATGACCTAATTTTAGAAAAGTATTACAATGACCCTTTTCTTTATGTTGGAACTTCTGCAGGAGCAGCATGCGCTTCAAGAAATATGATCTATCAAGGTTCAAGTAAAGAAGCCTTATTGAAAGGAGAAATAAAAATCACAGGAGGTCTCGGTTTAATGAGTGATGTCGCTATTGACACGCATTTTGTGAAGCGGGGGCGCATAGGGAGATTGTTTCAAGCGGTAGTATCGAACCCAAAAATAATTGGACTAGGACTAGGAGAAGATACGGGCTTACTGATTTGCAACGGAGATGAAATGGAAGCTTTAGGGTCGGGACTTGTGATTCTGGTGGACGGTAGAAGTATTAAAGACACGAATATCACTGATATTTCACTTGGAGAACCAATTTCTATTGAAAACCTAATTGTTCATGTTATGAGCATGGGAGATTCATATGTATTAAGCAGCAATACATTTAAAATTCGTAAAAAAAAAGTTGAGCTTTCATGAGAATACTTATACATGGCGGCTTCTTCAGTGAATCCTCTCAATCTAACGAGACTAAATCTCTAAAACAAAAAGTCCTTCTGGATATTTTAGAAAAATCTAAGAAGTACTTAGAGGGCAATAACGCAGTTGACACCTCAATATTCGCAACATCACTTCTCGAAGACAGCCCATTGTTTAATGCCGGCATAGGTTCTCAGATTCAGCAAGATGGAAAAATCCGCATGAGCGCCGCAATTATGGATGGAATAAGCCAAAAATTCAGTGGTGTCATCAATATTGAGAATGTTCAGAATCCTATTTTTGTAGCGCAGAGACTCATGAAGGAAGATGACCGTGTTCTTGGAGGAGAGGGGGCTACAAAATATGCGGCTCAAGAAGGTTTTCCATTATTTTCAACTGAAACAGAAGAGCGAAAAAAAGAATACATTTCCAAAAAAGAAAGCACCGGAACAGGAACTGTTGGATGTGTAGTCCTAGATAATCAGGGCAAACTTGCCGCAGCAACATCAACGGGCGGAAAAGGCTTTGAAATTCCGGGCAGAGTATCTGACTCGGCAACCATCGCTGGGAATTTTGCAAATGAACATTGCGCAATAAGCTGCACAGGAGTGGGAGAAGATATTGTTAGCTCGGGTCTCGCGACAAAAATAGTCACACGTGTGACAGATGGGCTAAGTTTGACGGATGCTTTTAAAAAGTCATTTGACGAGCTAAAGCCATACGATGGTTTTGCAGGCGCTATTGGCGTATCAAGAAATGGAGATATCTTTTTTTCTGAGTCTCATCCAAAAATAGTATATGCCTCCTTTGATGGGGAAACAAACACTGTTTTTGCTTAAGTTTCCTGAGACCACATCTCATTATTCTGACTTGCAAATAATCCTAATAAAACCCAAAAAAGCGGAGCCACTGCGATTACACTTATGTTAAATAATGACTGAATGGCATAGGCTAAAACAGCAAACGCAATTACACTTTTGGTGCTGAGGCGCATAATACTGCTAATATTTTCTTTAAAGATAAGGGCTATAAAAAGGAGGTACAATAATAAGGCCGGCAATCCAGATACGGCTGCAATATGAAGAAAGTCGTTATGTGCCTTGTCAACAGTATGGCCTGTAAGTTTTCCATATACATGAGACCGCTTATTCTTTGTTTGTTTTAAGGCTTCTTTCAGGTTTTCTGGTCCAGCACCAAAAAAAGGGTGCTCTTTAATTATATCGCAAGACATCTTCCAAATAAGCGCTCTTCCCGAACCAGCCCACTCATTGTTTATGTTGATTTCACTTTTGATTGTTTTAGTCCTTTTTTGGATCTTACTTTCACTTAGAAAATTCATTGTCAACAAAACCAATAAAAAAGAGCAAAAGGCAGCAATGTGATACCGTCTAGTTTCTTTAAACCTTAAAAAATATAAAGAGGCAAAACCAACAACAACTAACGCAAGCCAAGCTCCTCTTGTATTTGATGCCAGGAGTGCTCCAAAAAACAATGCAGGAAAAATCACATAAATATGTTTTCGATATTTCATATAA
>MDTB01192868.1_pt1 | contig 13692 bp, 14 predicted proteins | sample 811161 | NCBI WGS metagenome assembly MDTB01 (sample SAMN05326650, study PRJNA326480) | marine metagenome | isolation source: seawater | place: Mediterranean Sea | collected 2009
CACCGCGAACAAATATTTGTATCCTTTAGTAAATAAAGATCTAGATGCACCATTCGCTTCAACCATAGGAATTTTATATTTCTCGGTTACTGGTGCAATAGCTTTCGTTAAACCTGAACTGTATGGTCCAAGCATGTAATGAACGCCATCTTGTTTGATTAATCTTTCAGCTAGCTGAGCAGCTCTTTTAGGATTTGACTCATCATCATAATAGATAATTTCAAATTTGTATGATTTTCCACCAACTTTTACGCCACCCATCTTATTAATTCTATCAACGGCCATGTTATAACCATTCTGAGTGTGTACTCCATTAGAAGAATATTTTCCTGTAAGAGATATCGCAGAACCTAGAACAATATATTCACCTTCAACTTTTGCAAAAGAAGAAGAGATTGATGCTACTGTTAAAGTTATAGCTGAAATAAATATAGTAAATAGTTTTACTAGTTTATTCATTAGTTCCCCTTTGTTTATTAATTAATTAATTTTTAAGATTTAAACAAGAAATGAGGGTTAAAACAACCGTAAGAATAAATTAGTAGCTCTGTGTCACGGCAATATAAATGGCGATAAAGATTAACATGCACGCTGAAATTGTATTTAATATTTTGGGATTAGCTTTTATCCATGTCGAAACTTTTTCAGCGGCTAATCCATACATCATTAAAGTTGTGAAATCCAATATTATGTATGTGCTCATAAGAATTACAAAATGTAGTATGTAGTTTCCCGTGAAATCTATAAAAGATGAAAAAATTGTTCCAAAAAATATTATTGCTTTTGGACTCAACCCGGCAACAAAAAAACCGTCTTTAAAAAAAGAGAATTTTGATTTTAAATCTCTAGATTTAACTTTCAGGTTAGACACTTTGGAAGTGTAAGTATCGTAAGCTAAAAAAACAATATAAAGAATTCCTGCCCATTTTAATAAATTCAAAAATTCTGGATTGTCTTTTAAAAATGAACCTATAACAAAAACTACTAAAATACCTTGGCAAAGATTTGCTGAAATGTCTCCCACCGCTGTTAAAATAGACCTTTTCAACCCATAATTTAAGGTATGAGAAACTATTACAACTCTTGGGAGTCCTGGTGTAATAAATAAAAAAAGAATAATTTGTAAAAAAATAAAATAATCAATTGGTAACATTTTTTAAATATATAGAATTAAATGAAGAAAAAAAGTTTTATTCCTCAAACAAAAGTCAAAAATCCTGAACCAAAAAAAAAGGGTAACGATTGGGTTATTTGGGCAGCATGGGCTGATCGAATTACTTTTGAAGAGATAAGAGAGAAAACAGGAAAAACAGAGTCAGATGTAATTAAACTAATGAGAAAAAATCTAAAACCAAGTTCTTTTAAACTTTGGAGAAAAAGAGTTCATAACACTAGCATTAAACATAGAAAAAAATTTAAACTTGAGCGAAAAAAACTTAGAGAAAAAATTAAAATTACTGATATATATTAGTTATGAAAAAAGTAACAATGTACACTGGAGATCCTTGCTCATTTTGTGAGGCAGCTAAAGCTTTATTAAAATCAAAAAATGTTGAAATAAATGAACTTGATATATGGAAAGATCCAGCAAAAGCAAAAGAAATGTTACAACGAACTAACGGCGCTAGAACTATTCCTCAAATATTTATCGGTGATCATTACATTGGTGGAAATGATAAGCTCCAAGAATCTAATCGAACTGGTGAATTAGACAAGCTTTTAAAATCTTAATGAGAAGAGATTTTTTAAAAATTTTAGGACTTTCATTAATTACTTCTTTATTACTACCTTTAAACTTAATTGCTGCAGCAACTAAAAAGCTTTTTAATAAAGATTTATCAGATGAACAAAAGAATATCATGTTCAATGAGGCAACTGAAAAACCATTTTCTAGTGAATTAAATAAAGAAAAAAGAAATGGTTTTTATCATTGTGCTAATTGCGGAGCTAAACTTTTTGCCTCAACGTCAAAATTTGATAGTGGGACTGGGTGGCCTTCATTTTCAGAAGCATTGCCTGGGGCTTTTAAAACAAAAGTAGATCGTAAATTTGGGATGCTAAGGACTGAGTATCATTGCGCTAAATGTGGGGTTCATCACGGTCATGTATTTAATGATGGACCAAGTACAACGGGAAAAAGATTTTGCAACAATGGTCTTTGCTTAATTTTTAAACCTTCAAACTAATTTCTTTAAAAGTTGGCATTGAATCACCTGCTCCAAGTTTTGTAGTAGAAAGTCCTGCAACTTTATTGGCTATTTCTAAACATTCTTTTATTTTTTTTCCTTTAAATAATGCAAATGAAAAACCTCCATTAAAAGCATCTCCTGCGCCCGTAGTGTCAATTGCTTTATCTGGACTTGCTTTCATGTAAATTTCTTCATTACCATCTGAGTAAAATAATCCTTTTTCACCTAAAGTAATTATTACTTTTTTAATTCCCATCTCTATTAGTTTTTTTGCGCTAATTTTTGCATCGTTTTCGTCATTGATTTTTATTCCAGTGTAAAACTCCGCTTCAGTTTCATTAGGTGTAAAATAGTCAACTAACTTAAAGAAGTCATTACTTAGTTCACATGCAGGGGCAGGATTTAATATATTTATTAAACCAAATTCTTTTGCAACTTTTAAGCTGTGCAAAGTAACTTCTATTGGAATTTCTAATTGCGTTAAAAATATTTTTGACTGTTTGAATAAATTGGTATCAATTTCCTTTTTAGTTAAGCTTGAAGGAGCGCCTCTTACAACTGTAATTGCGTTTTTTCCAGTATTTTTGTCTACGTGGATGCCCGCAACACCTGTTTTGTGTTTATTAGAAATGATTATATTTGAAGTATCAATATTATCTTTTTTAAGTTTATTAATTGCAAGCTTTCCATAATCATCATCGCCTAATTTAGAAATAAAATTTACTTTTCCACCTAACCTTGCGATTGCTATAGCTTGATTGCATCCTTTTCCTCCTGGTCCTACATTATAACTATCACCAAGTATTGTTTCTCCAGTGCTTGGAAGTTTATTTCCTGAAAAACTTATATCTGCAACAAATATACCGAGAACAGTTATATCGCTCATTAACCTAGACTAGTCAGGAAAGGAAACGTTGTCAAAATATAATAACTAATTACTTGAATTTGATTAGTAGCGATTAAAAATCCTGTTATTAATAATATGGCTCCACCTGTTTTAGTTACTCTATTGTAGTATTTACCAAAACCTTTTTTAGAAATTAAGAAACTATTCATGTAATAACCAGATAAAATAAAAGGAATAGCCAGCCCTAAAGAATAAAATGATAGCAAGATAATTCCTCTGCTTATAGATGCTTCTGTAGCTGATAAAGCTAAGATAGATCCTAAAACTGGACCTATGCAAGGTGTCCAACCAAAAGCAAAAGCAGCACCAACTACTAATGGGAAGAAGTAATTATCTTTATAATCCTTAGTCTCAATTCTTTTTTCTCTGTTTAAAAACTCAAAATTTAATAGACCTAACATTTGAAGAGAAAATAAAATAATGATAATTCCTGCTCCAATCCTTAATTCATTTGAAAAAAATAGTAAAATATTTCCAACTGTTGATGCTGTAATACCTAAGGCTATAAATACTAAAGAAAAACCAAGTGAAAAAAGAATAGTTTTAATTAGTACAACGCTTTTATCTCTTTCAATCTCATTTAAATTTTTTCCGGTAATATAAGAGATATAACCAGGTATAATTGGTAATACACATGGAGTTAAAAAACTGATAAATCCTGCACCGAAAGCAAAAGTAAGCTTAATTATCATAATGTCTTTATATTTGCCTTTGATATCTACCGCAATTACAATATTAACTCATGATAATAAAATATATGGGGTTTTTATTTACTCTTTTGTGGTCTTACACTTTCATCAAATCTCAGAGTATTTTTAAAAAGGGGTCAGGAATTTTAATTACATTATTTGTATCAAATATATCCTGGATCACTTTCATTAGTGCTTGTTTCTATGGTTTAAAAACATTTCCATTTTACTATTTTTTATGTGGGGTAATATTTAGTATTGTTTTAATTCAATTAATGTTTTCTAGGCTTGCTTTGTTAATTAATTCAAAATTTCCTGACAAAAATAATTTAATGAAAATAAAGACTATTATTGAATATTTAATAATTTCTGTTTTTTTCTACTACTTTTTTTTCTAATAATAAAACCCAACTTTAAGGGTTGATATTCTCTCTAAAATATTAAAATTCTTATCCGTTATTATTATTTCTCCTGAGCTAGGTGTTGCATTTGTTATCTTTGAAATAATACTATAATGGGTAACCAAGATTAGATTTTTGCCGCCTCCTTCCCATCTCTTTACATATTCTTTGATTTGCCTAATTTGTTTTTCCTCATTTTTGTCAAAAGGAGCTTGGAAGGTAGAATTTAAACCTGAAAACTCCTCATAATTACTAAAAGCATATTTTGCTGTATCTTTACATCTACACCATTGACTGGATAAAACTTTATCAATTGGAATTGATTTTTTTTTAAATAATTTTCCAATATTGATGGATTGTTGAATACCAATTTTATCTAAATTTCTTTGAGTGGAACAGTCGTTGATTTTAAATCCATCTGGATCACCCCCTCCAGGGGCAGAAGCATGTCTTATTAAGATAATATTATTTCCTGATTGGGGAATTTTCCAATTTATATCAGCTAAAAGATTGCCAGAAAAAAAGATTAAAATAAGAAGAAAAATTATACGGGGAACTTTTTTATATCTCATGGTGGATGAAAAGATAGTTTAACAAATTTATGTAGCCTTGGTCTTCTTGACATGGCAATAAAATATTAAACTTTGAACAAGTTGTATTCAAAACACTTTTTAAGTGAGTGCATAACTTTTCAACTTTTAGGTTTAAAAACTAAACACACGCCATTATTGCAATATCTTTTTCCTGTTGGCTTAGGACCATCATCAAAAATATGTCCATGATGACCACCGCATTTTTTACAATGATACTCTGTTCTTGGGTAGCCTATATTCATGTCAGTTTTTTCTTCAAAAACATTAGGTAAAGATTTAAAAAAAGAAGGCCACCCTGAACCGCTCTCAAATTTCGTTGAAGAATCAAATAATTTTGTTCCACATCCTACACAGTGATAAGCGCCTTCTCTTTTTTCACTATTTAATGGACTAGAACCAGGGGACTCAGTTCCTTCTTGTTTCAGTACGTAGTTTTGCTCAGGAGTTAAATTAGAATCCCATTTTTTATTGCTCATCTTTTACTTTGTCATCGACGCCATAAGGTCTAAAGCTCCCCTTGTTCCCAACTTTGATGGCTTTAGCTGGAATTCCTATCATAGTCGCATTTTCAGGAACATTATTAACCACAACTGCATTTGCTGCAATCCGAGCTCCTTTTCCAACTTTTATTGGACCGATTATTTGAGCACCCGAACCTATCACAACGTCATCTTCAATTGTCGGGTGTCTTTTTTCATTTCTTTGATTTTCACTATCAATACTTGGGGAAATTCCACCAAGAGTTACAGCATGATAAATAGTTACATTATTTCCAATTTCTGAAGTTTCTCCAATAACAACTCCCATTCCATGATCAATAAACAAATTTTTTCCAATTTTTGCTCCTGGATGAATTTCAATACCTGTAAAAAATCTTATTGTCTGTGAAATTATTCTAGAAACTAAATCAAACCCAGCTAAGTAAAAAAAATTTGAAACTTTATGAAAAAATACAGCTTTAACTCCAGGATAAGTAAGAACAATGCTTACTAAAGATTTTGCTGCAGGGTCTCTTGATTTTATAGATTTTAAAAAATTTTTCATGATTTTAGGACTTTAATCTTTTGCTATCTGGGTCTAACAAGGGTTCTTTAGTAACTACTACAGGATATCTTTTACCGAAATATCCAACTTCTAATTTTGTCCCCTCTTTTGAATGTTCAGTTGGAAGATATCCATATAAAATATGTTTATCTATATAATATCCATAATTAGAACTAGTAACATACCCTACTGGCTTACTATTTTTATCGTAAATTGGCTCCTTGCCAATTGCCATACCGTCATTATCCTCCATAATCATACAACATAATTTTTTATATTGAGGTTCTTGTTTTAATTTTTGAAGAGACTCTTTGCCAACAAAATTTTCTTTTTTTTTTAATTTAACTGTAAAACCTAACCCAGCCTCATATGGATTAGAATTTGTATGTATGTCCGCTCCTAAAGAACGATATCCTTTTTCAAGTCGTAATGACTCAAAAGCTCCAGCACCTGAGCAAATCATATTAAATTCTTGAGATTTGTTTTTTAATTCATCCCACAGCGTAAGCCCATATTCAGTTGGGGTATAAATTTCCCAACCAAGTTCTCCTATGTATGAGATTCTTACAGCAATACAAGGAATATGGCTTATCGATATTTTTTTAATTGAGAAGAAAGGAAAACCTTTATTCGAGACGTCATCATCATCACACAGATTTTCTAAAACTTTTCTTGAATTAGGACCCCATAAGCCTATTCCTGCGTAAGCAGATGTCCAGTCTATTATAGTAACGCTTCCATCTTTAGGAGCATTTTTTTCAAACCATGATAAATCTATCATTCCATTTCCGGCTCCCGCCAAAATCCAAAACTTATTCTCTTCTAATCTACTCACAGTTAAATCGCTTTTTATTCCGCCGTAAATATTTGAAATAACAGTGTAAACTACTTTGCCGACAGCCACATCTATATTATTTGTACAAACTTTTTGCAGTAACGCTAAAGCACCTTTGCCACTTATTTCAATTTTTACAAAACCTGTGATATCAAATAGCGCTCCTGTTTGTCTTGTGGTCAAATGTTCTGCCGCTTGAATAGGAGACCAATATTTTGCAGACCAACCTATCCTATTAGGAAAATTTTTACCTTTAATTAAATCTTTATTTATTTCATACCATTGCGGTCTTTCCCATCCCATCACTTCAAAGAACTTTGCTTTTTGATCTCCTAATCTTGAATAAAAAGGACTTCTTCGTAAAGGTCTTGGTTGCTCCATTTGTTGTAAAGGGTGAATAATATCGTAAACTTCTCGATAATTCTGTTTACCTCTTGCTCTTAAATATTTTCGTACATGATGATGTTTGTGAAAACGATTTATATCTCCCTCTCTAACATCTAGTTCAGGTTCACCATTAACTATCCATTCAGCCATTGCTTTACCTACACCTCCAGCATGTGTTATCCAAACAGCGTTCGCTGACCACAAACCTTTTATAGATGTCTCTCCCATTAGTGGGTTTCCGTCATTAGTAAAAGAAAAAATACCGTTAATTTTCTTTGTAATCTTTTTTTTTGCAAAACTAGGGAATAACCAGTTTGTTTCTTTATGAGCTCCTTCAAAATCTTGAGGTCTAAAATCTACAAGTGAAGGCATCTCTTCTGCATCTTTAGGATTTAAAAGCTCTTCAGACTCTAAAATTCTCGGCTCGTGCCTATAATTACCAATAACATATGTATCATTCCACTGTCTAAAATATAAACTATAGTCCTGATGCCTAACTAAAGCGTGCTTTACTAATGCTTCTTTCATATCAGCTTTAAATTCTCTAAGTTCTTCAAAAGGCTCGGTCCATACCATTTGGTGTTCGCAAGGAACTAGTGGAAGAGAAATACCTGCAAGTCTTCCTATTTTTGGTGCCCAAATACCTGTTGCAACTAGAACAATATCAGTTTCAAAAATACCTTTTTCAGTTTCAACACCTTTAATTTGGTTGTTAACGATTTTAAAACCAGTGACAGCAGTATCACCAATAAATTCTCCGGCCTTTTTATCAGTTACATATTTTGCCATTGCTTGAACAGCTCTTACCGGAGCAGCTAAACCATCGTTAGGAACATAATAACCACCATAAATTTTCTTGGGATCAATATACGGGCTCATTTTCTGAACTTCTTCAGGGGAAATAACTTTAGCATCTGTTAAACCATAACTGTGGGCTAAGCCCATTTTACGATATAACTCTTGATGTCGTTCTTTAGTTTTTGAAACTTCAATTCCCCCCACAGGATGAAAACAAGGTTTTCCATCGTATTTAAGTGAGCATAAAAGTTTTACAGTATATTGTGCAAACTTACACATCATTCTTGAAGCGTTAGTTTGAAAAACTCCTCCTGGTGCATGTGTGGTTGATCCACCAGTCTCAAACAAAGGTCCTTGATCAAGAACTGTTATATTTTTCCAACCAAGCTTAGCCAAATGATAAGCTGTACTGGCACCAGTTATTCCACAACCAACTATTATAATTCTAGATTTTTTTTGCATATTAATTAACTAATTCTATCAATAATATTCTAATTCGAAAATGAGTTTTTATGTCATTATTAAACTGCATTTTTTATAATTTAACTGTATCTTCTAAGCGTTCTCTAAAATATTCTTCGAAAGATTTATTACAAGTAATGAGAAATTTGTCTTTTAAATTATAAATCGAACAATCAATTCTCGCTATTAAAGTTTGAGCCATCGAATTTTCAGGAAATTTTTTAAACCTAAGGTCAAACTGAGTTAATTTATTTAAAAATTCACTCTTATTTTCTCCAAAAATTTCAAAATATACTTGGCCATAAGAATAGTCCGAAACTAAGATTTCATCATTCATATTCAAATCTGAGATAAATTTTAAAATTTGTTTATATTCATGATCTACCAAGTACAGTAAATTCCATTGATCAAAAGAGCTCTTGGCAAAAATAAATTTTTCATTTTTAATTATTTCAAGATTTTTAATTGGGGGAGTTATTGATATTTTATCTTTAAATATTTGATTAAACTGCTTGCTGCCATCACCTCTTATTAATACTTGTTGAAAATTTTTTTGGTAAATATCAAGACCTTTTGAATGTAATAATTTTGTCATGATACTAGCCTTTTGTTATTAGGATCTATAAAAACTGGATTAACTACTTTAACAGGAATATTTTTGGTTCCTTTAGAGGTTGAAACAAATAACGTTTTACCAATCAATTTATTTCCACTTTTAATCATAGCCATAGAAATGCAATGATTTAAATTTGGACTATGATAACTTGAAGAAATATGTCCAAGATATTCTATTGGAATTTTAATTTTTTTTGGTAAACTTTCACATTCTAATACATGTTGTCCTTCTTCGATAAAACAAGACTTATCTAAAGGAATTATTCCAACTAATTGTTTTCTGTCATCTCTAATAGTGTCACTACGCTTCAATGATCTTTTTCCAATAAAATCTTTTTTCTTTTTTCCTATCATCCAATTAAAATTGATATCAACTGGAGTAACTGTTCCATCGGTCTCTTGACCAATTACAACATATCCTTTTTCGGCTCTTAATAGATGCATTGTTTCTGTTCCGTAAGGAACCAGATTAAATTCTTTGCCGTGTTTAAATATTAGTTCCCAAAGTTCCAGTGCATGTTTTGGAGAAATATATATTTCATAACCTAATTCACCAGTAAAACTTGCCCTCATTATTCTTGTTTGAGTATCTCTGTAGTTAAATGTTTTAAAAGTCATAAAAGGAAATTTCTCATTAGAAAAATCTACTTCAGAAAAAACTTTACTTATAATAGCTCTTGATTTCGGGCCGCTAATATTAAATGTAGTAAATTGTTCTGTAATAGAATTCAAATAAACTTGAAGATGAGGCCATTCAGTTTGAAGGAATTCCTCCATGTGAGATAAAACTTTTGGAGCTCCGCTTGATGTCGTAGTTGCTATAAAGTGTTTATCATTAATTTTACAAACTATTCCATCGTCCATTATCATGCCGTCTTCTCCTAACATAAGAGCGTACCTGGAGGTCATTTCTTTCATTTTAGTAAATGCATTGGTATACATCAAATTCATAAATTCTAGTGCGTCTTTTCCTTTAATTTCAATTTTACCAAGAGTGCTTCCATCCAAAATTCCTGCTGTCTCTCTTGTTTGTTTTGACTCTCTTTGAACTGCTTGATGCATTGTTTCATTGTCATAACTTTTAAAATACCAAGGTCTTTTCCACTGGCCAACATCTTCAAATACTGCTTTGTTTTTTTTATGCCAGTGATGAATTGCAGTTTTTCTCTCAGGGTCATAGTATTCATAAGTGCTTCTACCAGCTATAGCTGCAAAACTTAAAGGAGCATAAGGAGGTCTATAAGTTGTAGTTCCTACTTCTGATATCTTTTTATTCAATAACTTTGAAACTATTCCAAGCGAATTAATACTACTTATTTTTCCTTGATCAGTTCCCATACTATTTGTTGTATATCTTTTTAAATGTTCAATTCGATCATAGCCTTCAGATATTGATTGTTTAATATCTTTGGTAGTTACATCGTTATGTAAATCAATAAAAGATTTAGACCAATTTGACTTATTCTCTGTTTTGGTTTCCCATAATTCATTAATAGAAAAATTGTCTGATACGTTCAACTCAATTTCTGGATCATATTTTTTATTTGTTAAAAATGATAATTTATTATCAATTTCATTAGAAAGTTTTTTAAAATTAAAGTTTCCACTTACGGAGCCTAAAGTAATTGTATTTTGAAATGGAGTGTCGGGTTTAAATGAAATAATTATTTCATCCCATTTTACTAAACCCTTGGATTGAGTAAATAAATGAATATCTGGATTATATCCTCCAGATACACATAACATTGATGAATTAATAGTTATTAAAGAGCCCAAAGAACGAATATTAACTTTTTCAACTTTTTTATTACCGTCACATCCTTCAACCTCAGATTTTGAATAAAGTTTAATATGATTATTTTTTAAATAATCTTTTATTTCCTTTTCTATGTTTTCTTCATTTCTTGCATCTATATATGCAATAGGTTTGCAGTTTAAGCTAATTAAAGATTTTACTAAACTTATTGTAGAAGAATTATTAGTAAAAATAACAGGTCTTTCTTCGGGAACTACTCCGTATCTATGAATATATTTTTCAAAAGAAGAAGCTAACATCACACCTGGAAGGTCGTTATTTCTAAACGATATAAATCTTTCAATATGCCCATTAGCTAGGATAGTGTGATTAGTTCTAATTTTATGTAATGTTAGCTCTGATTTTTTGGTATCAATGTTTTTTCCAACAAACTTATCTTCAAGGGCTATAAGGTGATCGGTAAAATTATAAGTTGTTACTAAAGTATTTTTTAAAATTTTAATATTTTTTGATTTTTTAATTAATGTTTCTGTTTCTTCTATCCAATCACTTATTTTTTTTCCATCTATACTCTCAACTTTATTGGAGTTTTTTAAAATCCCTCCTAAAAATTTATCTTGTTCAATTAATAAAACTTCATGTTCTGTATCTAAAAGCTTTCTTGCGCTGATTAAGCCGCTTAAACCACCCCCTACAATAACAATATCTACATTATGGTTTTGATGAATACTTTTAGATCTAAAGTCTTTCGGAGGTTTTCCTAATCCCGCTGTTCTTCTTATTAATGGTTCATATATATTTTTCCAGAAACCTTTGGGACCCATAAATGTTTTATAATAAAATCCTGCAGAAAAAATCGGTGATAAAATATTATTGAGTGATCCTACATCAAAAGATAAAGATGGCCATCTATTTTGGCTGCTTATTTTCATTCCTTCATAAACATGCTTAATTGTTGCTCTTGTATTAGGTTCATTATGTTCGTTTAAAATTTGCACCAAAGCGTTGGGTTCTTCTATACCGCAAGTATAAATTCCTCTAGGTCTATGATATTTAAAACTTCTTCCAACCAATTTAACGTTGTTTCTTATAAGTGCTGATGCTATTGAGTCTCCTTCATAAGCATCTATTAATTTTCCATCAAAAGTTATTTGAATTTTATTTTTTGAAATATAATTACAATTTTTGTTATATAATGCTGACATAAGCTATTTTTTCACCGTAAAATTTCCAGAGCCTACAATAGGTTCACCTGATGGCGATTTTAAAGGGTTTTGAAACTCGCTTATATCTGGCCTTGTTTCATTGAGTTTATAAACTTTTAAAATTTTATCTGTTGAAGTATCACGAACTGCGTTAAACCATTTTCTACATCCATGAGAGTGAACCCATCGCTCATAAAAAATTCCTTTAGGGTTTGATCGATAAAAAACATATTGACCCCATGCTTTATCATCTAATGCATCTGGGTCTTTTGGTCTTATTACGTGAGCCTCTCCTCCATTTGTAAATTCTGATTGCTCTCGTTCTCCGCAGTATGGGCATTTTATTAAAATCATAATTAATGTGCTACTGCAGCAGCACCATGTTCGTCTATTAATCTTCCGTCTGAGAATCTTTCTAAATTGAAAGGAGCATTTATTTTGTGTGGTTCATCTTTTGCAACTGTATGAGCAAAAACATTTGCGCTACCTGGTGTAGCTTTAAATCCTCCTGTTCCCCAACCACAATTAAAATATAATCCTTTTACTTCACACTTACTTATTATTGGACTTGCATCAGGACATATGTCTACAATTCCTCCCCATTGCCTTAACATTTTCATTTTTCCAAAAATTGGATATAATTCTACTATTGCTCTTACAGTTTCTTCAATAACATCGTATCCACCTCTTTGAGTAAATGAATTATAACCATCTGTGCCAGCACCAATTACCAACTCTCCTTTATCTGATTGACTTACGTAAGCGTGAACTGCATTTGACATTACAACAGTATTAATTACTGGCTTTATTGGTTCTGAAACTAGGGCCTGTAAGGGTCTGCTTTGTAAAGGAAGTTTTACACCAGCTGTTTGAGCAAGCACACTTGTATGGCCAGAAGCTACAACAGCAATCTTATCTGCTTTAATAAAACCTTTTGTAGTTTCAACACCTTCAACTTTATAATTGTCTGTTTTAATATTTTTAACTTCGCAATTTTGTATAATATCTACTCCCATTTCATTAGATCTAAGTGCAAATCCCCAGGCTACTGCATCGTGTCTAGCGACCCCACCTCTAGGTTGATAAGCTGCACCTAGTACGGGGTAACGTAAGTTGCTTGTGTTCATGATTGGAACTAATTCTTTAATTTGTTTTGTGTCTAACCACTCTGTGTCTAAACCATTAAGTCTATTGGCGCTTACTCTCCTTTTTATTTCTTTGATATCATGATCATTGTGAGCTAAATTCATTACTCCTCTTTGGCTAAACATCATATTAAAATTTAATTCTTGAGATAAATTTTCCCATAATTTTATTGAATGATCATAAAGATGGGCGCTTTCATTCCATAAATAATTTGACCTAATAATTGTTGTGTTTCTTCCTGTGTTGCCGCCACCAAGCCACCCTTTTTCTATAACTGCAATATTTTTAATACCGTGTTCTTTAGCGAGATAATAAGCTGTTCCTAATCCATGACCACCTCCACCTACAATTATTACATCGTATCCTTTCTTGGGTTCAGGGCTGTCCCACATTTTTTCCCAATTTTCATTATTGGAAAAAGAGTTTTTAATAAGACTAAAAATTGAATATTTTTTTTTCACAACTTAAATTAGCAAAAAAGCAGAAAATAACAAAAGAATTAAGGTATCAGCGGGTATTAAAATTCACCTTTAATTTCAGCTATTTTTAACAACTTGACAATTATATGTAAAAGTTCATAATCATTATAGCGCTGATTTAAGTCAAATTGCTGAGCGCTTAAAAAATCCAGCTAAAGCGATTAAGTCTTATGACCACCGCTTTAG